>OJBP01000423.1_pt1 | contig 22434 bp, 25 predicted proteins | sample 1590691 | NCBI WGS metagenome assembly OJBP01 (sample SAMN05416848, study PRJEB24817) | seawater metagenome | isolation source: Sea water | place: Canada:Atlantic | collected 2013-07 | reverse complement strand
ACGAGATAGGAGTCCGTCTCGTGGGCTCGGAGATGTGTATAAGAGACAGGCCTATCGGGGCATCAATATCCTGATGCTTTGGGCGACAGCGATGGCTAAGGATTACAGATCAGCCCGCTGGATGACGTTCAATCAGGCCAAGCAGCTTGGGGGCCATGTTCGCAAGGGCGAGAAATCCGCCACGGTCGTGAAATACGGCACCGTCGAGCGCGAGGACGAAAACGGTGAGGAACGCCAGATCCCCTATGCCAAGGCCTACCGGGTGTTCAACGCCGATCAGATCGAGGGCTTGCCCGCTGAATTCTACATCCTGCCCGATCCGCCCCGTGATCTTGGCACCGTGGCCGACCCCGAGCTGGAGGCGTTCTTTGCCGCGACCGGCGCACAGATCGACGTGACCGAGGAGCCGCGCGCCTACTACAACATCAAGACTGACCGGATTCATATGCCGCCGATTGGCACGTTTCACAGGGCCGCAGGGTATTACGGCACCTTGGCGCATGAGCTGACCCATAATGCCGAGCTTCGGATTATGCCGCGCCGATCCGCAGAACTTGTTGTGTTGTAGTTAGATCGGCGCGGCAGGTCGGCATAATTCAGAGCGCTTCGAGGAATGCCAAGAGTTCGTCACCCGGTCGATATCGTCCGCCCGTCTGGCCAACCGGCTTTGTCAGAGCCATCGCCCTTTCTTTCAGTTCGATATCGGCGTGGATGTAGACCTGTGTCGTCTCAATCGATTCATGGCCCAACCAAAGGGCGATAATCGTTCGGTCAACACCGCTCTGTAGAAGCTGCATTGCGGCGGTATGGCGCAAGACATGGGGGGTGACGCGCTTCAATCTGAACGTCGAACTGGTCAAGGCGGCGGTGGCCGCGTGCTTCCGAACGATCCGTTCAACCGCGTCTCGGCTCAAGCGCGCGCCCCGGATCGTCGCAAACAAGGGGTCGCTGGGGCCGACGTCAATCTGGGCAAGCCAGGCTTTCAAAGCATCCCGACTGTCTGTCCGAAGCGGTGTCGCGCGTTCCTTGCGGCCTTTACCCATGCATCTGAGGTGCGCTCCGGTGCCGAGCTCGACATCGCCAACGCGCAGGCCGATCACCTCTGATACGCGCAAACCGGTCTGTAGCATTGTGAGGAGCAACACCCGATCACGCCGCCCAAACCAGGTCGTCTGGTCAGGCGCCTTCAGTAAGGCCTCAATCTCGTCACGAGTCAGGAAGTCCACGACGCGTTTTTCGTGCCGTTTGGACGGCATCGCCAGCACCTTCTGGCAATGATGCAGCAACTGGGGTTCACAGCCCGCGACGTATTTGAAGAACGAACGGATCGCTGCCAGCCGCGTGTTCCGGCTTCGCGCGCTATTGCCGCGTTCATCCTCGCAGAACGTCAAGAACCGCCCGATGATGTCGGCATCGATGTGGGCTAAATGCAGCTCAGTCGGCGGCAACCTGGTCTCTGCTGTCGCGTATTTCAGCAAGAGCCGGAAGGTGTCGCGATAGCTGGCGATCGTGTTTGGGCTGGCCTGCATCTGGGTCAACAGCCGCTCGGTGAAGAACCGTTGCACGTAGACGGGCAATGGATAGGTCACGATCATGATGCGCCCTCCAGTACCCGCTGCTCTGCTCGTGCTGCGGCCAACTGCATCAGCTCGGGTACGGCCTCGATGTACCAGAACGTATGCTTGGGCTCGGAATGGCCGAGATAGGTGCTGAGCTTGTACATTTCGGCCTCGATGTCCCGGCCATCCCGGAACCAGTCCAGGATGGTGTGAACAGCAAATGTGTGCCGCAAATCATGGATTCGGGGACCATGACCGTGGCGGTTGAAGGCTTGCGATGACCGTAGGCCGATATTTCTGCTGACCTGTGCGAAGTTGTAGCGTGCCCCGCAATCTCCTGCCGGTTCGCCATCTTCCTTGATGAAGAACCGTGGCGATTGCCGCGGTACCAGCCGATCCCGCAACTCGGCATAGCGGGCAAGCCGATGGGCGGTGTCACCGTTGACGGGCAACTGCCGATCCTTACCATTCTTCGTGTTTCTGAGCGTGAGCACGGCGCGGTCAAGATCGACGTCCTGCTGATCCAGAGACAAAGCTTCGTTCACCCGCATGCCCGTCACCGCGATCAAGCCGAACAGGGTCTGCCACAAAGCGGCCCGAAGGCCATATGGTGACGGCAGCCGCCCGGCTTCGGCGACAAGATCTGCGATCTGACTGGGCGCATAGATGTAGGGGACACGCCTTCGGTATCGGCCGATGACGAGTTGGCTGGACGGGACCTCGGTCCGATCGTCGTGCTCTGCAAGCCAAAAGGCGAACCGGCGCACCATGCCAAGGCGATGAGACCATGTGTTGTTGTCCGCACTGCCGTAGTTTGCCTTCCAATCAAGGAACAAGGGCGTCGAGATGATATGGAACCCGTTGTCGTCGGCAAAACTGACGAACTTGCGGAGGACCCGTTCATCGAAGGAGAGGTCAAATCCCATCGAACGCCGAAGGGCCAGATATTCATCAAGTTGTTGGGAAAGCCTCTTCATCGCACTTCCTCCGCCGTTGGCCAGGGACGCGAGATCGAGCGCAAAGCATCGACATCATGTTGCGCATAGATTGTCGTGTTCATCGCAGACCGGTGTCGCAGCACATCCCCGATCTCGGTAAGCGACGCGCCCTTTCGCAGCATGTCGGTGGCCAGGCTGTGCCGCAGAATGTGGGTGCCTATATAGGCTTGTGGCGGACTGATCCCGGTCGCGTCATAGGCGTCTCGCAAAATCCAGCGAAGGATTTGAGCGTCCTTGAACCTCTTGAACGGCGGTTTCACCGACACGAACAGCGCGCGGTCTGGGCCCCGGCGCTCATTCTTGATGTAATCGACAATCGCCTCACCAATCTCCGCCGACATCGGCATCCGATCATGCAATTGCCTCTTGCCACGGATCAGGATTTCACCAGCACGCCAGTCGATATCGTTCAGTTCTATCGCCGTCACCTCTGGGGGCCGGAGGCCCAGCCGGGCGATCAGCATCAGCATTGCATAGTTGCGTCGGCCCGTTTTCTTGTGGCCGCGCACCACCTCAATGAGCCGGTTGACCTGTTCCGGCTCCAGATACCTCGGAATGCCCGTCGGTTTCGGCTGCCGCGCCTTCGGCACGGCGCTGCTCAGGTTTCGCTCCGTCTTTCCGCTCCAAAACAGGAACTGGAAGAGGTTACGCAGATGTGACGGACCGGTCTTGTCACGCGGCGCATTTTGCGCCTCACGCAATCGAAGGATGAACCCGGTGATGTCGTCAGGCTTGATCTTGTTGAGATCGCCTAAACCCGTGCCGAACTTCGCGGTCAGGAACCGGTCATAGAACCGCAGGCAGTGGTAGATTGTGTCCTCGGACAGACCGCGCTGGACGCGCAGGTACGTCTCGTACTCCCGTTTGAGCACAGCCCTTGGCGACATGTCGAGCGGCGGTATAGGGCGCGCTGGAGCGGATGCATTCTCGATCAGGTAATCCCTGAACCGATTAAGTCGGTATAGGCAATGCTTCTTATCTTTCGCCGACGCGGCGTCGACGATTGGACGCGCAAGCTGGTCCATAAGCTCATCAGTTAAGTCAGCAGGGGTGAGTTTTGCCGATACCAGGGCCTCCCTGAGCGCTTGTGCATTCGATCTGTATTTATCAATCGACCCCTGGCTGTACCCTTCGGATTCGATGACTTCGGCGAAGTGGTCAGCATGGTTGATCCGGTTTGGCAAAGATCGGTTCGCGCGAGATGGTTGCGTTTTCATAAGCTTTTCCTTCAGTTGGTTGAAGGTTGTGCTTATGCCAGATCACCGAAGCGGACGCTCACGGGGCGAGGATAGATCAACACAATGCGGGACAAAGGGTGCCTTCGCTGCGGTTGCGCCAATGGCGGCATTTGCGCTTAGAAGTCTTTTGTCGAAACTGTCTCATTCTTTTGCGTTCGCTCCCATTGCGCAATAAGTGCATCCCCTTCGCCCTTAAAATTATCGAGCATAAAATTGCCGTCGGCGATACGGTCTATGCGAAAGTGGCGCAGGCTTTGACGCAACTCACACCACGCCACGATCATGACGTTGTCCACATAGTAGATGAGAACAAGCGGCCAGATGATACGGCTGGTTTCGCGCGCGTCCGCATCTCGATAGAAAATCTCCAACTTGGTTTCCGCACGGATCGCAGCGCGAAGACGTGACAGATCTATCGGTGGCTCACTCTCGACTCCCCATGATGAAGTGACCAGCTTTCGTGTCCCCGGTGCCGCCTCATGCAGTTTTCGTGAGGCCCGCCCTGCTGCGCGCCACAAACCTGGATCGCCCGTGCGTGCTACAAGGCTGAGACCTACTGCAATGGCCTCGGCTTCATCGACGTCCAGGTTGATCGGGGGAAGATCATAGCCCTTTCGCATAACATAACCGACACCGGGCTCGCCCAAGATAGGGGTCTGCATGGCCTGCAGGCTGGCAATGTCTCTATAAACGGTCCTGACCGACACTTCGAGGACCGTAGCAAGATCCCGCGCCAAAAGTGGTTTCTTGGCGTCGCGCAAAAGCTGAATAATCTCGAAAAATCGTGTCGTTTTGGATGGCATGTCCACTCACTTCTTTTTGCCCAGCATGAAATACTGCTGACATACAGGTGTCAGTAGTCGTCCGCTATTCATTCATAAACAATGCAAGGCGGCATCCTGTGAAAATGATCGATACCAATCAAAGAAAAGCAGGCATTGTCCTCGTGGCGGTCTCCGCGATTGTCTTTAGTTCTGCTGGTGTTTTCACCAATGGCGTTTCAACAGACCCATGGGAGATTATCTTCTGGCGAGGGGCTGCAGCGGCGACGTTTACGCTGATCTATCTGGTGTTGCGCGGCGCGCTTCTTGCGGAAATCAGGGCATTCAACAAGCCCGCATTCTTTGTAACTTTGATGATGGCCGCTGGCACTGCCGCCTTTATCCCGGCGTTCAAACTCAGCAGCGTCGCAAACGTCGCTTTGATCTATGCTGCCGCCCCGTTCATCGCCGCAGGGCTATCGTGGGTGTTCATCAAAGAGCTTCCAACCACGCGGGTCATTTTGGCAAGTTTGGCGGCGCTCTTGGGGGTGTTCATCATTGTTTCAGCATCATTTGGCGACAGTCAGCTAAAAGGAGATTTCCTTGCCCTGTTCATGACCTTGATGATGTCGGGCACGATGGTTGTTTACCGGAAATTCCCATCGACGACTGCGGCGTTACCGGCAGCCCTATCGTCCATTGTGCTGCTGCCATTTGCACTGGCGTTTGGCGACCCGCTTGTGGTGCAAAATCACGAACTGCCGATACTCATAGCCTTCGGCCTTGTTTTCGCAGTTGCGTCTGTGACCTTGTCAGAGGGCGCGAGACGCCTGCCATCAGCAGAAACAGCATTGCTTTCTACACTGGAAATGCCGTTAGCACCCGTCTTGGCGTTTCTCATACTGTCAGAGGTGCCGACGTCTTCCGCGATACTTGGCGGGGCCATCATTTTCTTGGCCGTTGTTTGGTCGCAGAGACTCAATGCCAAACATTAAAAGCCGACCTTCGTACTCAATGCAGCATTCGACACTTCGGGCTCAAAGCCCGAGTTCGCCGCGTTCAGTTCGAACGGCTGCTGTTTGCCGCCAAAGTATTATGCCGACCTGCCGCGCCGATCTAACTACAACACAACAAGTTCTGCGGATCGGCGCGGCATAATCCGAAGCTCGGCATTATGGGTCTTATGCCGACATCGGCATAAGACGCACTGGACAGGCGCGACAAAGCGGCTGGACCGCTTAGGCCGGTTCAATGACCGTAAGGCTTACGCGTTTGAGGAACTGGTCGCGGAGATCGGAAATTGCATGCTTTGCGCGCAGATCGGGGTGGAGCCTGAATTCGACCAGAGCGCGGCCTATGTCGAAGGATGGCTTGAAGCGATGAAGGAAGACAGCCGCGCGATATTCCGCGCCGCCTCCGAGGCGCAGAAGGCGGTGGATTACATCATGGACTGCACCGCGCAGGCCGACCGGATGGCCGCCGAGTAGCAGCCGCACCACTGAAATGATCGAGGCCCCCGTCAGGATGCGGGGGCCTTTTGCGTTGTGGTGTGATCCAGGTGGTGGCGGTTTCAGGGTGACCTGTCGGCGGGCAACCAAAAGGCCACCCGCCGACAGGCCCGGCGCTTCGCGCAGACGGGCAAATTGCCCGGATGCAGTGACGAGTAAGCGGCGTTCATGGTGATCAACGGACCTTCGCTGCACTGCGCGTGAACTCACAGTGTGCGGACAAAGGGTGCATTCGCTGCGGATGCGCAGATGGCTGCTTCAGGTTTGGCGCACCGATAGGACATTGCAGCAGGTCGCGCCGGTTAGTCCGTATAGCTTTGGCAGGCATCAACTCCGTTGGCTGTCGAGGCAAGTAGCTGACCTGCATCACGGATGAGATCGGCGACCCGCCTGTCCGCCAGACGATACCGAACGAAGCGGCCTTTGCTGCGGCGACTGACCAGCCCGCATTCCAGCAGACAGCGCAGATGGTTCGAGACGTTGGGCTGACCCAAACCCGTATGCCCGACGATTTCCTGCACGTTGCGTTCGTCCGACACCAGCGCATCGAGGATCGTCAGACGGCTGGGATCGCTTAGGCCCCGGAAGAGCTTTGCCCGCAGTTCCAGTGTATCGGGTGCCGAAAGATCGTCTTGAATGTTTTGCGCTGTCATATCATTATCCACTGATACGTTAGCAGCGTACCTTTTCGCCCGCCACCACAAAAAGGATCGCACATGAGCCAGCCCGATAACAGCAAGTTGGCGACAGCCTCCTCCCCGATCCGAATGCGGGTGCAAGGCATGGACTGCGCGAAAGATGCCGCCGAGATCGAGCGCGCGGCCCGGTCTGCGGGCGTGGCCGAAGGCGACGTGAAAGTGTCCGCCGCCACCCACATCATGACATTGCGGATCGCGGACGGCGATCTGCCGAAAGTGCGGCCCGCGCTCGACGCGACCGGCTACGGTTTCGAGAAGATCGAGGACGGCGATACATCGTCCGATCCGGCCTACAAGGACCCGAGCTATCGCCGCGCGCTCTGGATCGTGGTCGCGCTCAATCTCGGATACGGCGTAGTCGAAATGTTCGGCGGGTTCCTGTCCGGTTCGCAGGCGCTGAAGGCAGACGCGCTCGATTTTCTGGGCGATGGTGCGATCACGTTTCTGGGCCTGCTCGCCATCGGCTGGAGCCTGACATGGCGGGCGCGGTCGGCGATGATCCAAGGCGTGTTTCTGGGCCTTCTGGGCCTTGGCGTTGTCGGCAGCACGCTCTGGCGTGTCCTCAACCAGACCACGCCAGAAGCCGGGTTGATGGGAGCCTTCGCGGTAGGTGCGCTGATCGTAAACATCCTCGCGGTGCTGCCGCTGCTAAAGCACCGCAAGGGTGATGCCAATATGCGAGCCGTCTGGCTGTTCTCTCGCAACGACGCCATCGGCAACCTCGCCGTGGTCATCGCCGCCGGGCTGGTCGCGTGGCTTGGCAGTGCATGGCCCGACCTGATCGTCGCGTTCGCGATCGCGGGGCTTTTCCTGCATTCGTCGTGGATGATCATCCGCGATGCCCGGAGTGACTTGGTGGAAGCTGACTAACTCCATCATGGTGCGACGCGCCGGACGAAAGCCGACATTCGCGCGCCCCGCAGCATCGGTGAGTCTGGGCTCGCAGTCAGCTTTCGCCGCTGCGTGGATGAACGGCGGCTGTCGATGGGAGAGGCGAAAACGGTCGTTTTTGTCCCAACTCTCCATGTTACGCGATTTCAAAGGGTTGATCTGGACACAAATCCCTGTCAAAACCGCATATGTTTTGGGAGGTTTTTGTCCATGATTTTAGGCTATGCTCGTGTCTCAATGAAGGACCAGAATCTCGATGGCCAACGTGATGCCCTCACCGCTGCAGGGGCGGAACGCATTTTTGCAGATACGATCACTGGAACCGCCCGGAACCGCCCAGAACTGGACCGGATGATGAAGGAACTCCGAGATGGGGATGTTGTCGTTGTTGTTAAGTATGACCGTCTGGCAAGAAGCCTAAAAGACCTTCTGGAAATCGTTGACCTGATCCAAGCTCACGGTGTCGGGTTTCGGTCCCTCGGGGAAGACATCGACACTACCACCCCTGCCGGACGGCTGGTGTTTCATGTTTTTGCCAGCATCGCGCAATTCGAGCGGGAACGGATCGTGGAGCGAACCAAGGAAGGTCTGGCAGCCGCTAGGAGACGTGGCAGGGTCGGTGGCAGGCCCCCTGCCCTCTCAACAGCCCAGAAGGCTGAGGTGAGGCGTATGAGAGATAAAGAGCATCGGCCTATTCCAGAGATCGCCGCCCTGTTCAAGGTCAGCGAGAAAACAATCCGGCGGGTGGTTTGATTACCTATTATCCCAAATAACTTGGCAGTTATGAGAAAGCTAATATGGGTGACTTTGGGGACGATGAGACCAACGCCATCACCCAGTTTTATAAAGTAGAGTTTATGGGAAAATGTAATTCCTGTCAAAGAAACATCAAACGGTGGAGCATCCTAGCGGGTCATCTGACTTGTTTGGAACACTGCTAGCAAGGTAGAGACAATCAGCATCAATCCGTAAATAGTAAGGAAAAGACCCCCGACATACAACCAATTCCAAACAGTAAGTTCTTCACAGACATATTTAGGTATAGCTCCCCACCCTAAATCCGCCCAACTCATAGCGCAAATGCCATTCTGTTTTAATCCAAATGCTGCGATTAGGGCGGATATTTGAATAAGCGCGGCATGGACAATGAGCGCTGTCAGCTTTGCAAGCGGTGAAACTCGCTGACCGTCTCTTTTTGCGGCAAGTTTTGCCAAGTTCTCACTTCCAAAAAGCGCCAAAACTATGGCGAATGTAGCAAGAGAAAAACCAATAAGTGAAGGAAAAATTCCGAGCGCCAAAGACGCCCAATCAGAAGTGTACGAACGATCAAAAAGAACATACGCTAGAGCTGCTGCAACGTAAACATAGGGCGTACCTACAATAAAGTAGAACCCCCCTGCATCTCGATATATTCCAAACAAGACTTTGAGCAAGTTATCTACTCCTCAATGACTTGTTGGGCTTTTTCTCTATTATCTTGAACAGCGCCAAAAAGAAAGTCCTTTAGCTTTTTAAAGATGCCACTCTCTGTTGCTTCAGGATCATCAGATATAATGGTCTTGATAAGAGTTTTGCTTTCAGAGTTAGATGATGCGCTCGCTCCATCATCGACATACTTTACTGATACGCTTCCATTCTCCGCAGCAAGTAGACCAAGTGCCTGCGTATGGGGGCCGGGCTCTAGATAGTCGTTGTCCTTTGATTTAATTGTGCGTGTCAGTTCGTCGGCATTTTCAGCCTTAAGGGCGTCCTCAAGTTCCTTCGCTACACCAGCCATAATGTGGTTTGGACGGCTAACAACTATCCTTACTTCTTTAAGAGTTTTGATTTTTAATAGCGCTTCAATTTCGTCAGAGTCTTTAAAAAGGTCAACCTGAACAGCGCCAAATTCGTCCATGACTTCAGGGAGAGATACAACGGTTTGAAAGAATTTCTCAACTTGTGTTGGGCTTATCGATTTGCCAACTGAATAGGTCATAACCGCTATAAGATGGTCTTTCTCATCCAAGTAGATTGATTTACTAATAAGGTTTGGCTTCAGGTTTCCGGGTATGGATATTTTCTTAAGAGCTTCTTCACTGGCAGGGCCAAATCCGCTTTCATCAAACCAATCACCATCAAGGTCAATGATTGAGAATTTCGATATTGTTCCTTGCCTGGTCTTTTCATTGAAGCTCGTTAGAGCCATACCTGTGCCAGGATACACTTGGACACTTTTCTTTAGGTCATATATTTTCTTGAGAAGGACAGGATAGTTCCGATCTTTGTCGTCTGGGATTCTTATACTCAAAACAACGGCTTGAAATTTCTGCTTTCTTCCCATGCGAACAGCTGGCCCCTTAAGTTATGTGGTTTGAGTATACGAATGTTTTTACGCTACCCCACTCTTGTTTCGACTGTACAGAAGGGAAAATAGTTTTCGCTCCTACATACAAACGCTTAGATCGAACCTCGAGCTCTGTCGCGAGCTAAGTATAGGTCTTGCCGTAGCACATCCCCTTGCGATTTTCCTCTTTTTCCATAAGGTGTTAGCAAGAGCAGCCTTACATCTTAACGGAACCCCATGACTGAAGCACAAAAACAGCGCCTTGAGCGCCAGCTCTGGAACATTGCCAACGAGCTACGCGGTAAGATGGACGCTGATGAGTTCCGAGACTACATCCTTGGCTTTATTTTCTATAAGTACCTGTCAGAAAAGCAATATCTGTTCGCGAACAAGCTCCTCGAGACTGAGGGAGTGAAGGACTACCAACTCATCGCCGACGCTGATGACCTTGAGGCGATCCGTGAAGAGTCCCTTGAAAAACTTGGGTATTTCCTGAAGCCGGAAGAGCTCTTCTCGACCATCGCAGCACGCGGGAACGTCATGGACCTGTCGCGCTTTAGTGCCGCCCCAAATGCTCGTTTAAGCCACTTTTCTTTCGAAAGCGACGGGGCTTTTCCAACCCAGTGCTGAGTGTCGGCGTCGCGGGTTATAGAACCCGTTTATGTATTCAAAGATCCGCATCTCTGCCTTGCGCCGTGTTTCCCATGAATGCCGCCAGATCAACTCGGCCTTGATCGTCTTAAAGAAGGTTTCGACTGCCGCGTTATCATAGCAATTACCTTTTCCGCTCATCGATACCTTGAAGCCATGTTGACGCAGGAGCTTCTGGTAGTCGTGTGAACAATATTGCGACCCACGATCTGTATGATGAATGCAGCCTTTGGGTGGTTGCCGGAACGCGATGGCCATCTTCAACGCCCGGATCGCGAGGTCACGCTTCATGCGGTTACTCACAGCCCAGCCGATGACGCGTCGGGAATGCAGGTCCAGGATGACGGCCAGATACAGCCAACCCTCACGTGTCCAAATGTAACTGATGTCACCGGCCCATTTCTGGTTTGGTTGATCCGCCGTGAAGTTCCGACCTAATAGGTTGGGCGCAATGTTGAACTTATGATCACTGTCTGTCGTCACCTTATGTTTGCGTGTTCTCACAACAGATATGCCGTTCTGACGCATCAATCTGCCAACACGGCGGTGCCCCACGTCCAAGCCGATCTCCTTCAGCTCTTCCGTCATCCGCGGCCTGCCATAGCTGCCCAGGCTGAGACGAGACTGTTCTTTGATATGTGCCAGCGTCACCAGATCAGACCGCTGTCTGCGACTGGCTGGCCGACTGCGGAACGCACGCAAACCGCGCATACTGACATCCAGAACTTGACACAGGCGCGCTGCCGGAAACGTATCCCGGTGTTCTTCCACGAACCTAAACCTCACGGCTTTTGGTTCGCGAAGAACTGCGTTGCTTTTTTTAGGATGTCCCGCTCCTCCTTGAGAATGCGGTTCTCACGCCGAAGCCGATCATTCTCTTGAGCAAGGCTCAAATCTTCTTTCGACACCACGTCTGTGTCTCTGTGCGTGGTTATCCATTTGTTCAGCGTCGACATCCCGACGCCAAGATCATCCGCCACCTGCTTACGCGTCAGTCCGCTGGTTAACGCAATCCGCACCGCATCTTGCCGGAACTCGTCCGTCCGTTTCAGTCCCATAGTCAGTCTCCTTTGTTGCAGTAAATGCTATCAAAGGAGCGGCATCAAACCGCGACAGGTCCATCAAGGTTGATGAAGACGACGAAGAGACTGCTGGCAACTTCATCCTGGAAGACCTTCAGAGCATCTTGAACGCCATTGAGCAAAGCACGATGGGCAACGAGAGCGAGGATGACTTCAACAAGCTGTTCGAGGACATCGACCTTGCCAGCACGAAGCTGGGACGCTCTCCGAACGCTCGCAATACCCTCATTGCTAAGGTACTCGCTCACCTAGACCTAATCGACTTCCAGCTCGACCAGGTGGACGCTGATGTCTTGGGAGATGCCTATGAATACCTGATTGCTCAGTTCGCGTCTGGAGCCGGAAAAAAGGCTGGGGAATTCTACACTCCGCAGCAAGTTTCAAAGGTGCTCGCAAAAATCGTAACCTTGGGTAAGACCAAGGTAAAGTCAGCATATGACCCAGCTTGCGGTTCAGGTTCCTTGCTTCTTCGCATCGCAAAAGAAGCTGAGGTTGGGCACTTCTACGGTCAGGAGCTGAACAGGACGACCTACAACCTCGCCCGTATGAACATGATACTGCATGATGTGCATTTCAGCCGCTTTGACATTCAGCAAGAAGATACCCTTGAAGAGCCGCAACACATCATGGAGCGCTTTGAAGTGGTAGTGGCAAATCCCCCTTTCTCAGCAAAATGGAAAGGATCTTCCAATCCTTTAAATGAGACCGATGATCGTTTTAGCCAATACGGAGCTATTGCGCCTGCATCAAAAGCTGACTTTGCATTTCTACAACATATGATTGCACAAATGTCTGATAATGGTGTTGCAGCAGCAATCATGCCTCACGGAATGTTATTCCGAGGAAACGCTGAATATACAATTAGAAAGTATTTTATAGACAATCAGAACTATATTGATGCTGTTATTGGGCTGCCGCCAAATCTATTCTATGGAACGGACAAGGAAGTTTGCATTATTGTCTTAAAAAAGTGCCGCGAAGATAACAACAACATACTTTTCATTGATGCTTCGGAAGACTTCCAGCAAGGGGCTGGAAAAAACATTCTGGCAGACGAACACGTAGAAAAAATTGTTAACACGTATAGATTAAGAGAACAAAAGGACCGTTATTCCAGCCTTGTAGGCTTAGATACTATCAGGAAGAACAACTACTTCCTAAATATTGCACGTTATGTTCTGAAACCTCAAAGCAACCTCCCTATCGACCTCACGGTTACCACAGGTCATTTAAAAGACACAATAAACGCTCAAAAAGATGTGGACTTGGCGCTGGAGGAGTATTGCCAAATCCTAGGAATTTCGTCACCCAAGGGAGCTAACCTTCCTTTGCTGCTGGACTACAAGAAAGCATGTGTTCAATACTTTATTTCTGGAAAAATGTCTTTCGGAAATCAAAGTAAGAAAAATTGGAAAAACATAAAACTGTCAAATGTTCTGACAGAGCATAAGCTCAAAAGTACCGGTACAGAGGAAGTTTTTTCTGTTTCTGTTCATAAGGGCCTCATAAATCAGATTGAGCATTTGGGTCGCAGCTACTCAGCCGCTGATACAAATCACTATAATAGGGTTCAGCCTGGAGACATCGTATATACAAAAAGCCCCACTGGAGAGTTTCCTTACGGCATCATCAAGCAAAGTCACGTCTCAAGTGACGTCATTGTCTCTCCATTGTACGGAGTTTTCAGGCCGCAAACGAAGGCTCTTGGTTACTGGATTAATACATACTTTGAATATGTTCCAAACACTAATAATCACCTTCGACCTATTATTCAAAAGGGGGTGAAGAATACAATCAATATTACAAATGAAACCTTTCTTGACAGCGAGTTGAGGCTTCCTTCAGAGAGCGGTGAACTAGAAAAAATTGCGCGCTTCCTCTCTCTGATTGAAACAAAAATAAACCTTCTTCGCCATGAACCTTCCGTTGCTCTTAGATTCAAAGAATTTCTTGATAGCTATATTATGATATCCGAATAATGAGTACCCAAACCGAACAACAGCTTGAAAACGCCCTCATCACTCAGCTTGAAACCTTGGGCTGGGAGCGAGTGACGATTGCGGACGAGGCCGCTCTGGTGACGAACCTCAAGCGCCAACTCGAGAAGCACAACAAGACCCTGTTCTCTGACCTCGAGTTTCGTCAGATTCTCAACAAGCTGGCACGCGGCAACATCTTCGAGAAGGCGAAGACCCTTCGCGACAAGGTGGACTTCACCAAAGACGATGGCACGACCGGCTACATCGAGCTGATAAACCAAACCCAGTGGTGCAAGAACCAATACCAGGTCACCAATCAGATCACGATGGAGGGGTCATACAAGAACCGCTACGATGTGACCCTTCTGGTGAACGGCCTACCGCTGGTGCAAATCGAGCTGAAGCGGCGCGGACTCGAGATGAAGGAAGCCTTCAACCAGACGAACCGCTATCATAGACACAGCTTTTCAGCCGGCTACGGGCTCTTTGGGTTTTTGCAGCTCTTTGTGATCAGCAACGGGGTGAATACGAAGTATTACGCCAACAACCCCGTGCACCGCAGGGACTTCAAGCAGACGTTCTTCTGGGCTGACGATGAGAATAAGACCATCCGCCAGCTGAGCGTTTTCGCAGAGGAATTCCTTGAGAAGTGCACCCTCAGCAAGATGATCACGAAGTACATCGTCTTGCATGAGAGCGACCAGCTTCTCATGGCGCTCAGACCTTACCAGTTCTACGCCGTAGAGCGCATTGTCGAGCGCGTACAGAACACAACCAAGAACGGCTATATCTGGCATACCACCGGCTCAGGAAAGACGCTCACGAGCTTCAAGGCGGCTCAGATTCTGACTCAGAGCCCGCACGTTCACAAAGTAGTCTTCGTGGTAGACCGCAAAGACCTGGACTTTCAGACCATCAAGGAGTTCAACAGCTTCCAAGAAGGAAGCGTTGACGCCACTACGAACACCGGAAATCTGGTAAAGCAGTTCGGAAACGACACGCCACTCATCGTGACCACCCTGCAGAAGCTCAACACCGCCATCAGCAATCCACGACACCTGACGGTCATGGAAGGACTCAGGGACAAGCGCATGGTCTTCATCTTCGATGAATGCCACCGCAGCCAGTTCGGAGACACTCACAAGCGCATCACGGAATTCTTCGAAAACGTGCAGATGTTTGGCTTCACCGGGACGCCAATCTTTGCCGAGAACGCGGCGAAGAACGCTCTTGGGAAGCGTACCACGAAAGACCTCTTCAGCGACTGCCTACACCGCTACGTTATCACGGACGCCATCAGGGATGAGAACGTGCTGAAGTTCTCCGTCGAGTATATCCGAACCTTCAGGGGCAAAGACGGGGTTGAGGACATCGAGGTCGAGGCAATTGATACGGCCGAGGTCATGGAGGCCTCTGCCCGCCTCGAGAAAATCGTGGACTACATCATCGCAAACCACGACCGAAAGACCCACAGCCGACAGTTCACCGCGATTATGTGCGTCTCAAATGTGAAAACGCTCACGGCCTACTATGACCTCTTTAAGCGCAAGAAAGAGGCCGGAGAACATGAGCTGAAGATCGCGACCATCTTTTCCTACCAAGCGAACGAGGAAGACGCTGACGCTGATGGTATGGGCACCGGCGACGACCTCCCCGATGACAATCGCCCCGTAAACCAGCACAGCCGTGAAGCACTGGACAGCTATATTCGCGACTACAACGCGATGTACGGCACCAATTATTCGACCAAGGACAGCAAGCTTTTTTATGCCTACTACAAGGACATAGGAAAGCGCGTGAAAAACCGTGAAGTCGATATCCTGCTGGTGGTGAACATGTTCCTGACCGGCTTCGACAGCAAGTCACTCAACACGATCTACGTGGACAAGAACCTCAAGCATCACGGTCTGATCCAGGCCTATTCTCGCACGAACCGCACCATGGGGGCGAAGAAGTCCCAAGGAAACGTGGTGGCTTTCCGCAACCTGAAACCAGCAACCGACAAGGCTATTGAGCTTTTTGCCGACAAGGAAGCCCAGGAAGAGATAATCCTTGCACCCTATGAAGACTACGTGAAAAAGTTTGAGGACGCTGCGACCAAACTTTTCGCCATCACCCCGACCGTAGAAAGCGTGGACGAGCTTCTCACAGAGGAAGAGGAGGCAGCTTTTGTTCAGGCCTTCAGGGAGCTCATCCGCGTCAAAAACGTGCTGGATTGCTTCACGCAGTTTGACTTCTCTTCCCTGCCCTTGGACGCGCAAACCTTCACCGATTACCGCAGCAAGTACCTCGATCTCTACGACAAGGTTCGCAGCGAGAAAGCGAAAGAGAAGGTCTCGATACTTGATGACCTCGACTTTGAGATTGAGCTGATCACACGCGACAAGATCAACGTCAGCTACATCATCACGCTCTTGCAGAACCTAAAAGGCAAGACGCCCGCCGAGCAAGAAAAAGCCCGCAAAAATATTATGGATGTGCTCGACACTGAGGCGCAACTTCGAAGCAAGAAAGAGCTTATCGAGCGTTTCATTGCCGAACACTTCGCAAACTTGCCCGCAGCCGCCGATGTAGGTGTGGAGTTCGATAGCTACTGGGCCGAGGAGAAACGGCGAGCAATTGAAAGCCTCAGCGCTGAGGAAGGCATCAAGCAGGAGGGGCTTGAGCAGGTTATCGGAGCGTATCTCTTCACAGAGAAGACTCCCATGCGCGATGATGTGATCGGAATCATGGAAAAGCGCCCTGCCCTACGCGAGCGCCGCAGTGTTGCTGACCGCGTGATCGAGAAGATCAAGAGGTTTGTTGAGACCTTCATCGACGGGGTCGATTAACCCCTGCTCTATCTGTGGAAACAAGTCAGCCCAGAAATCTTTGCGTTTTCCGGATTTTCCGTATAATGTGGATATTATCCTCTAAGTGCAAGGACTATGAGCATGAAGACCATGACAGCATCCGCCGCGAGCAAAGAGTTCGGTCTGTACATCGACACCGCGCAGCATGAGCCCGTGCTCATCACCAAGCAGAACCGCCCAGTAGCCATCACCATGTCGATTCAGCAGGTTGAGCGCCTCTTCAAAGGACAGGTCGAAGCTGGGATCGAACGCGGGCTCGCAGATGTTGCCGCAGGACGCTACAGCGAGATGACACCTACCCACCTGGAGACCATGCGAGCGAAGTTTAAGTCACCAACCAGCTAAGCATGAAGGTCATTATCACCCAAACGGCGGAAGATTCCCTTGAGGAAATTTACCGGTACAAGTGCGAGTACAGCGTGGCACACGCTGACGAGTTCTTGAGTAATATCTACGCGTTCACGACCGAGAACCTGTCGCAGTTCCCCCGCCTCGGGCACGTCTATAACCCCGAGCAGGGTTTGTTTCGTCTCATCTACGCCAAGACCTTCAACATCTACTACACGATACGTGAGCAAGCGGTGTTCGTCCTGTTTATCATCGACGGTTCGATCAGCCTGAACCAAGAATTGGCTGATCCAACGGTGAGGCTGCCTGAGCTCTAATTGGACCTCTACCCAAGAAGGTTCGCAGCTCCTCGCCAATCTAAACCAGCTATTTTGTACGATTGTAGGCTTTTGATATCTGCTTAATCAGCTGACCTTAGTAACCCAAATCCGCCTTGCTCCGGTCCACGCCAGCTAGGCTGTGACACAGCGCGCGGCACTCAGTGAAGCAACTCTGTCAACGAAGTTGGCACGTGGCAAAGATAAGTACTTGTTCCAATCAAGACTATTGATATACCGGATTTTTTAATTTATCCGGTTATTCGAAATATCTGATTAGGATAAATTATGCCGACAGTTGTCATTGCATCTCCTAAGGGAGGTGCCGGAAAGTCCACAACAGCAGTTCTGCTTGGGACAGAGCTTGCCCACGCGGGCGCAAACGTTGTCATGCTGGACTGCGACCCGAACCAGTCTCTGACTTTATGGGCAGACCGGGGACCGCTGCCCGATCGGATCAGTGTTCTGTCGAGCGTCAGCGAATCCGACATCGTGAAAACCATCAAACGACACGATACGGATGGCCAGATCGTGATTGTTGACCTAGAAGGCGTGGCGTCTCGCCTTGTCTCCCGCGCTATTTCGCAGGCTGATCTTGTCATTACACCTATGCGCGCCACCACCTTGGACGCAACAATTGGTGTGCGCGCCCTGCAACTCATCTCGGAGGAGGAAGAGGCGCTGGACCGACAGATTCCGCATGCTGTCGTCTTCACCATGACGAAGGCTATCAAATCCAAGCAACACAATGGAATTGCTGTGTCTCTGGCGGAACAGGGAGTGGATCTGATCTATCCCCCATTGATGGAGCGTGCGGCCTTTTCAGCCCTTTTCGAGTTCGGAGGCGACCTGCACAACATGCCTGCGCAAGGCAACATGGAAGGCGCTATCGAGAACGCAGCGCAGTTTGCGCAGGCTGTCTATCAACGACTGGCGGGGGAGGTGTGAGAATGACCGATAAGCCGTTCAACATCGACCTGGGCCGTCTAAAGACACGCGAAAAAGACAGAAGCGCGCAGGCTGTTGAGAAGACCGACAGGGCAGGGGAAGAGCTGGGATTTGTTGCGCGTGAGCCGCAGAAGAAGCGTGGACGGAAGCCAAGCCCCCGCACTGGACAGGTGCATGCCAAGGTAATGCCCGGAATTTCAGAAGAAATTGCCAACGAGGCAAGGCGCAGGGGCGTTCAGCAAGGGGTCATCATCGAAGAGGCTTGGAAGTTGTACAAAAACAAATCCGGTATTTAAAATTATCCGGTATTTTTTCTGTTCTGCATCCACTTTCGGCAGAAGCCCAGAAAAGCTGCTTCAGGATTGCGCGGTGTTTCGGGCAGCCACTGCCGCCATTCCCGTTCAAGGTAGTGAACATCATGACCGGGCGCGAGCATGCGTGCCGTTTCATAAACATCCGGATCAAGTTGCGGGGCCACGGCTTGGGGCAGCACCACTTTGACGTTCTGTCGGTTTGTGAAAAGGATCATGTCCTCCCGCTCATCCATTTCGATGGAATAATCGGGCATATGGTCGTGCGACTGGTCTTCACGGATGATGTTCATGACCAGACGCCGGAACTCGCGGAGCGTGGAGTTTGAGCCGCATTTCTTCTGAAGAAGTGACAGACCGATCCGCCATTCCTTCTGGGCACCACAATGCTTACGGGCAATCTCGTAGATGCGGCGTTCGAGAGGTTTGCGAAGACGGAAATAGTCACGATGAAGCGTCAGCACTTCCTTGGACCGGATCGCATTGAACACCCAATCCGAGAGCTTGACCTCAACCTCCTGCATCCGCCCGTCACGCGTTTCCCGGACAACCTCAGCGCTTTCGATCAGCCCGAATGTACGGAACACTTCCTGGCCGCCTGTCACGATATTGGTACTGATCCGTGTACCAGCCAGCCGCTCCAAAGCCGCTTTGAGCTGAGCATACCCCGAGCCAGCCGTATTCCGATTGGTTGCCACAAGCATGTCGAACGCACGGAAACGAACCGCCTGCGACACTTCCTTACCCTCGTTGATAGCCGTCATGAGCTGACTGATGCAGTAGATCAGAATATCCCTGTCATGGACCGTTGCCAGTCCGTCCACCGAGGGTTTAATCGCGATCTTGATGCCATTATGCTCATACTCACGGACGCGGGTATCCGGCTTGGTCGAGAGCGAAAATATCGGATGCTCCATCGAGGCCATATCAGCCTTAGGAACAGCATCAAAAATATCGCAGACGAAGAAATCGCCTTGCGGATACCTGTCGGGCAGGAGGGGGGAGCGGTTGATCGCGCTCTCGTCAGACAAAGCGAAATCCTTTCGTACTTTCACACACAGTAGGGCTAGATTAGAGAGAAGTCACGATGATTCGTACTTTCACACACAGCGAGAGAGCTTTCGTACTTTTACCCACGTTCTTTCGTACTTTCACACACACTCTTTCGTACTTTCACACACGGGGGAGTAAAAATATGTATTTATTATCATATACTTGTCAGCCATTTTTTCCGCTTAACACAGAGTCTAACACATATTTAACACTAAAGGCCTGTGGATAACTCTAGATTCAAGTCACGGATAGCTGTCCATCTGAAGCGCTTTTCCCTTTACCTCCGATAGAACACGCACGCATCGACACCCGTGGTTGTCGTGGCTCATGACGCCCCCAGGACAGCGCATGTTGCAGCGTTGCTGGCCAAGAAACGAGGAAGCGTCACCGTCAGCACCAAGGCCAGAACCAAGGGACCCAGACCAAACCAAGGCAGGCGGCTTTTGAGACGATCCGCTTTCTGTTCCCGCTCGAACACCGCTCGATAGACACTGGACCTGTCATCTTCCGATTTGGCCAAGGCCCCGATGGTCTTGTCCGTCTGGACGCTAAGCAGTCTGACAATCTCGGTCATCGCATCTGCCGTTGCGCCCAGGTGGCTGTCGAGGGTCTGGCCCAGAAGGTCCCCGTATTTTTTCGGGTTGGTCTGATCCCGTGCGGCGAATGCCGCGATCCGCGCTTCCGTTGCAACCTTGATCTGCTTATCCGCCACGGCGGTCAGATCGTCGATCCTGTCGGACATGCTGGCAACAGCCGTTGCCATGAGATCGAGCGTTTCGCGCAGATCATCGTCGGAGAGGGCAGGGAGGTTGGGTTGGTCTTGCATCGGGAGGCGTCCTTCGGATTACTGGTCCTGCGGGACGAACAGCCCCTTGAACTCGGGATCGGTGTAGTAGCGCAGCTTTTGCGCCACGGCGGCGGCTTGCCCCTGCACCCGCAGGAGCTGGTTTTCCGGGCGGAGCTGCATGATTTCATCTGGAGTGAGCAGATCGCGGCCCGTGAGGTTGTTGCTGAAGCTGGGACCGTCACCGGGCTTGAAGCTGTCAGTCTGGAATCCAGCGGTTTCCTGGCCGATCATCTGACTCAGCCACTTGGCTGTCTCGAAGTCATTCACCCCGAAGACCTGCTGCACCCCGGCATTGGCAATGAAGGTGCCCGCGCGTTCGCCGTAGAGGTCCTTGAGCTGGCTCATGTCCTGCAGGATTGGCCAAAGCTGGAGGCCATAGCCCGCCATCAGCCCCATGGCGCGCTCCACGGCCTCCAGACGGCCCAGGGCCGCAAACTCATCCAGGAGGAACAGCGTGGGCGTCCTGAGGCGCTGCGTACCTCCCTGAGCGCCTGCAGGGCTACTCAGGGGCCTCACGGACGCCTCAGCGTCCCGAGCGATGTCCTGAAGGGCCTGAGACACCAGAAGGCGCAGCCAGCGGCTGTAGGCGTCCATCCGGTTTGGGGGCAGCACCAGAAACACTGAAGTGATCCGGTGGCGCAGATCGGAGAAGTGGAAATCCGACCGCGAAAGGACTTTGGCGATACGCGGGCTGTCCAGAAAGTGCGTGTGGCGCTGTGCGTTCGACAGTACCGAGGCGGCTTCCCGATCCGCCTTGCCGAGGAAGCGGTTGGCGGCGCGGGCGATCAGCCCGCCTGCCGCATCGCTGTCCTGCATCAGCTCCAGCAGCGCGCGCAGCTTTTCCGGGGGCAGGGTGAGATATTCCCGGACGGTGGCAAGTGTCCGGCGGTTGCGATCCTCGTGGCAGACGCAGAACATGATCAGACCGCCGAGGATGGCTTTGGCCTCCTCGTTCCAGTGCGCTTCCGTCACCTGTCCCGGCGGGTCCATGACCAGCGCCTCTGTCAGGGAGGCCGCATCTTCACCCAGATCGAGGCTGTCCGGTGTCAGCCGGTCGAGCGGGTTGTAGGCGGCAGAATGCATCCCCGAGACCTCAAACGGATCGAGGACATGGACCGTTCCGAACCGCCGCCGGGCTTCCCCGGCAATCCGGGCATTCTCGCCCTTGGGGTCGATGACCAAGACCGAGCGCTCCGCCGCCAGCAGGTTGGGGATCACGGTGCCAACGCCTTTCCCGGCCCGCGTCGGGGCGAGGGTGATCAGATGGGCGGGACCGTCATAGCGCAACAATCGCCCGGTGTGCGGATTGCGCCCGATCAGTAGGCCGTCTTCCCGCTGGAGCTTCCTCAGTTCCTTGCGGTTGGCGAAGCGGGCGGAGCCGTGGCTGTCGCCGGTCAGCCCGAAGAAGGCATCGGCCCCGGAGGACATGCGCCAATACTGGAACCCGAAGACAGCGCCTATTAGCATGAAGGGTCCGAAGACCAGCCACTGCCACGCGCTTTCACCGGGCGGCTGATCGAAGAAGGCAAAGACGAACGGCGTGGCGACAAGCGCCCCAATCATCGCTCCGAACAGGACTGCGCCGATCATCCAGCCCAACAGGATGGGCGTGAAGATCAAGCGACCGAAGAACCGGAACAGCCCTCTGAAGACGAGCATCACGCCCCGCATCAGGACCGCGTTTCCGGATCAGAGCTGGACGAGGCAGGGGAGGGCGTCCCCCAGTCCGCGAAGGCCTTGCGGTCCTGTTCGCGAGGCAGGTTGCGGATCAGCCGGTCGAGCATGGCGGCAGCCCCGGAATCCCGTTCCGCCAGGTCCATGAGCGCCCCGCCCAGGATCACCTTGCGCCGGGTCTCCAACTTGCGCTGTCTGGTGGCTTCCCGGTTCTTCAGTGCCTGAAGACGGGCCTTGGCCTGGGCGTAGCGTTTCTCGGCCCGTTCGAGTTCGGTATCTGCCAATGCGCGTCTCCATCTTTGAAAAGAGCAGGTGGACAGGTTTGTCTTGTCAGATCGAGCGATAGCGCTTACCCGTAGGCCTGTAAAGGACAAGGGCGCACTTATGCAAACT
>OJBP01000420.1_pt1 | contig 22480 bp, 27 predicted proteins | sample 1590691 | NCBI WGS metagenome assembly OJBP01 (sample SAMN05416848, study PRJEB24817) | seawater metagenome | isolation source: Sea water | place: Canada:Atlantic | collected 2013-07 | reverse complement strand
ATCTACACTATCCTCTTCGTCGGCAGCGTCAGATGTGTATAAGAGACAGGATTTGACCTATGTTAAAGTCAAACTGACAAGAAGTTACGAGTGCGGCAGTGAGGAGTCCAATGATAAATTTGATAAGTGTCGTCATGGTGGTTGGTTTTAGATTGATGAATTATTGATTGTTTTGATTGACGATGTAAAGATGTGGATAAGTCCGCTTTCGCGAAAGCGTAACTTACTCAATTGTAGTTTTTAACGGATGAGTTGCAAATAGATGACTAGTGCAGGCTTATTACTCGCGTTATTATCCATTTCTTATCTGTTTTTTTAAATATGGTGATAAACTTACTAGGTTCAGAATAGCTGTCTTCGTTAAGGTTATGAAAACTGTGCTTCCCTAAAGCTATGGCTCCAAAATCCTTAATCTCATGCACCTCAAAAGTATCTGGAGTAAGTATTCTTTCTACCTTGCCGCATATATTTGCCTTCATAGAGGTCATATAATCTTCTTTACTTGTAGCCAGTCCTCCTTTATCATGGTAAAACTCTAAATCTTCTGATATGAGTGAAGCATGAGTCTCGAGGTCACATGTATTATAGGACTCAAAAAGCGCAGTATCTGTAGCTAGAATCTCTTTGTAAAGATTACTGTCTTTAGAAACCTGTGCTACTCCTAATAATGGGATTAACAGTAGGATCCAGAATAAGTTTTTAAGTGTATTCATAACTAGTTTATCTTTTGAATTTCGGGAATGATAAAGGTGTCGAGTAGTTCGGCTGTTTGATTATGTGCTTCTATACCTTTAGTAAAAAGCGAACTAGTAAGAACTACAACAAGGTCTAGGTCGTCAAATACGGCAATTTTGTTTCCCCCATTACCTAGCATAAAATAGCCAGTCTCTTTCTTGTCTTTTCCAAACTCTCCTATCCACCATAAGTATCCGTATTCATAATCTGGACTTCCCATAGCGGCTTTTGGTTCTTTAGACGCTTTCGCGAAAGCGGAACTAATAATTTGCTCTCCTTTCCAGTTACCGTTGTTGAGATAAAGTTGTCCAATCTTAATGAGATCTTTACTCTTAAGACCTAAGCCGCCGCCAGTCATAGGGATTCCTGTGGGAGTAAGCTGCCAGTGATAATCTGTAATGCCCAGCTTTGAGAAAAGTGCAGTTTCTGCATATGTTTCTAAGGAACCTGAAATTGTATTAATCACATCTCCTAGCGCAACGGTTCCAGCAGTACAGTAGCTAAAATCTCGACCGTAAGGACTATCTTCTGGTTTAGTTTCCCACTCTGGATAACCCTTGACAGGTAAATCCCAATAGAATTTCACCCAATCTTCAAGGAGGTACATTTTTTCTTCTTGACCACGAGAAATATCATTCCAATCATCACATTCAAGTATAGATGACATTGTAAGTAGGCTCTCGATGGTGATTTTTTCCTTACGGGTATCTGGGTTTTGAAGATTTTTTACTTGAGCGTATTTCCAGGCCGGTTCTTGTGTAGATGATAATTTACCATCATTAATAAGTGCTCCTATTAAGGTGCCAGTAATTGATTTTGTTGCAGATCTAGTATTATGTAAGGTAGCGGCTGTTGCATCATTATAGTAATTCTCAAAGATGATTTTTCCTTTATGTGCTATGACAACACTTGACATTTCTTTAAAATGTCCGCTAGTGATGAGACTGTCCATTTTATTTAAATTCTCTTGAGCAATACCAGATATAGCTGTAAAAATCGCAAAAAACGTAACATAAAAAGTTTTCATAATATAGATGGATTGTACGTTGCAGAAATCTCAACAGATTGAATGTTGAGATTTTGCAAGCGCACTGATTGGTTGATTGGTAGTGTTTATGTGGCTTTCACTAAAGCCAAAATTAATTATCGTCTCCTACTGTACTAGGAGCCTTTGGAGGAGTAGGAGCTATATTAGGATCTTTGCTTTTTGGAGCATCAGGAGCATCAGGAGTATCTGGAGTATCTGGAGCATCAGGAGCATCAGGAGCTTGATTATTTGTCTCCCATGCTGGTGTATCTTCACCTTCTCTATAACTACGCTCTTCCCAAGCGTCATTATCATCAGATTGTTGCCAAGAATTATCATCATCATTGTCATGATCCTCAGGACAAGTGTTGCATATAAGTTTGCCATTACCAACGGTAAGAAATTTTTCTTCATCACCATTATCTAGAATATCACGATATTGTCTGTCATTTCTATGATAGGAGTAGGTGTTTTCGTCTGCGATTAGTGTTGCCCCTTCTGGTAAGTAAATAATGATTTCTACACTAGGCCTTACATGCCTATATTGTGCATCTCTTTCTCCAGTAAAAAAACCATCGATGGCTAGTTCGTTATCAGATAGATCATAGTTGAGCATCATGGCTTCTGCCTGTTCTTTTGCAACGTCATATGATGAGCCTTTTGTTCTCTTCACTGTTTGCACATATGCAAGACTGTCACGAGTAGATCGTACTATAAGACGTACATTTCTATACACTGCTACATCTTCTGTATTGCTATTAATAAGCTGTACATACTGAGAGGACCTCCCAAAAGGGATATCAAAACGCTCGCTTCCCCTCATTTTGATACGTAGCGTGTCGTTCTTTGTAATAGCGAGTGTCTCTGTAGTAGTCACTTTTGATGACTCAAGGTTAGAATATTGTATAGCCTGTTTTACAGAGAATACTCCTATGGTAATTGATGCGATAAGCCATAGCCCTAGTAAACTCAGTTTGGCACTTAAAGGCATTGATTTTACGTTAGAAGAAAGAATTTTTAATCCTAGGTAAAACAAGAAGAAAAATGGAATCCCTACTGCAAATAATACGAGTAGTAACATGAGCCATATAGGCAAGCCTGTATCATTAGAAATCCACGGCATGTCTGCTAGGTTAGGAGTGAAAATATCTACCACTCCTCCAGTAAGTAATGTGATTAATAGTGAAATAACCACTGTAGCACCCGTGATTATTAATAGTACGCCCACAATTTTTGCAATGATTTTAAAGAAGAACATGATGATCTTTCCTAAAGTCCCAAAAACTCCCTGAGCACCATTTTTAACCTTATTACCGTACTTATCGTAATCTACATTCTTAACCGTGTCTGCAACATTTTCAAATCCTTCTTTTACTTTTTCTGTGATATTGTCAATGTTAACAGCCTTTCCCCGCATTGCGAGTTTATCTGCCGTAGATTGTGCTTCAGGTACAAATACCCATAACGCAAGATATATAAGAGCCGTTCCACCTAGTGTAAACCAAGTAAGAGCGATAAGTAATACCCATCCTACACGTACCCACAAAGGATCAAGTCCCATGTAATGCGCCATACCGCTAGATACACCACCTATGTAAGCATTATCTGTGTCTCTAAAAAATCTGCGGTCTGAGATGCGCTTAGCTTGTTGCGTTTTACTTGAAGAGCGGCTAGATGATTTTTGAGAAGATGCTGTGTCTTCAAAAATATCGTCATCTACCATATAATCTTCTGGTTGTCCCATGATAGCGATAACCTCGTCAAGCTCCTTAGTGCTTATGACCTGGCGTTCGTCTTTAATGCGTTCAGAAAAAAGTTCTGAGATACGCGCTTCTATATCTGCTATAATTTCGTCTTCCCCTTGTACACCTTCAAAAGAACGTTTGATGGCAGCAAGATATCTCTGTAATTTACCGTAAGCATCCTCATCTACGTGAAAGAAAACCCCTGCTAAATTTATGTTTACTGTCTTATTCATTTTGTTGCGGTTTTAGTGGCGGTTACTACCGTTACTGCGGTCTGTAACTCATCCCAAGTGGTTGAGAGTTCTTTTAAAAATATTTTACCTGTTTCGGTAAGTCCGTAATATTTACGTGGCGGCCCGCTGGTAGATTCTTCCCAGCGATAATTGAGCAAGCCAGCATTTTTGAGTCGTGTAAGTAGTGGGTATATCGTTCCTTCCACCACCAGCAACTTAGCGTCTTTAAGTGTGCCTAAGATCTCTGCTACGTAGGCATCCTCGTCTTTTAATACAGAGAGGATACAATACTCTAGCACGCCCTTACGCATCTGCGCTTTGGTGTTTTCAATCTTCATAGATTTTCATTTTTAAATGCATTAAACTGTTCGTTTTTGTCCCAATAACTATTGGGAGATTGATTGATTGATTGATTGATGGTTTTTATTTTATACGCTTTCGCGAAAGCGTAACTCATATATTAAACTACCGTTTTATCCTCAATAGGTGATGAAGTCTCTTGAGTCTCTCCAGAATCTGAAACCGAAGCCGCAGAAATAAAGTTGATAGTAAGCGGAAACGGATATATTTCTCCTTGTGATGCCTTAACTGCTGCCGAAATCACCGTTATAATTTCTAAAAGAAAAATTCCCAATGCAAGAATGGCAACCACTATTGCGGTAACAAGAAACCCTCCTAAGTCGGCAAAATCACTTGGGTCATTTATATAACCATTTGTGAGTAAGCTCTCGCTTCCACTACCTGCACTTATTGCGAAATAAATAAAGAATGGAATGCTAATGACAACTAAAGCAATGAGATATAAGAGAATACTTAATTGAAAATTGATGGCATCCCTACCATGCTTATCTATAAATGTGGCATTCCTCTTTTGAGCGCTCCATAAAATGAGAGGTGCGATAAAATTCCCAAAAGGAAATAAGTATTTAGAGAATGTAGATAGGTGTATTAAAGTGCCTATATTTTTTTGATGTGTTGTAATGCTAGTTTCCATAGTCTATTAATGTCTTATGCAAATATATGTCTAAAAAAAGGTACTTTGTTACGCATAGTACTAAAAATTAACTTTTAATTAAGATTTGTGAATCTGCTTGTTTGAGGTGAAATAAATAACTAATGTCATGTAAATAGAGTGGTGTTGCGTATTACAGCTTGTGAAATTGTTCTTTTGTCTAAAAACTTTAGTTTGCAACTTTCTAAAATTTAACATTTACACGAGCGTCTTAAATTTGCACAAGAGAAGCCAATTAAGGTTTCTTACAATTAAATAGTAATGCAAACAAGACATATTTTTAAAACCCCCTTATGTATAATAGTCCTATTATTATCTCAGATAATGTGGTCTCAGGTTGGAGTTAATACTGCTCATCCCACCACAATGCTAGATGTAAATGGTGATTTGCGAGTACGTGATGCAGCAGCTAGTACATCTACAGATGATGTGCCTCTGGTAATTGATAGCCATGGTAATGTAAAGAGGCAACTTAACAGTCTAGTAGGTAACTTTAGAGGTCGCTTAATTTCTGATTATGATTCAACAGATGCTGGTAATATTGCAAATAGTAGAGGTATTTATAAGATTACTACTATTACAGAGCTTATAGATTCTGGAAGTGATTTTGATGATACTACTAGTACTTTTGTAGCTCCATTAGATGGTGTCTATGAAGTGACCATAACTTTAACTGTATCTGGAATATCTACTACAAGTGCAAACTATGTTGCAGGGTTAATGGATACTGATGGAAAATGGGTTATGCGTTTTTCAATGCCTAGAGAGGAGGTGAACGGAACAGGAGCTGTAGGGAGTGCAAAAACATATACAGGTATTGCAGAGCTTACGGCTGGAGGATCTTACAATTTTGGATTTGCTTCAGGGAATTTTGTACTACTTGCTAATCCCGTAGGTAATAGTGGTACTGGTATAGGTAGTTATCTAAAAATAGAACTTCTCAACAATTAAAAATTTATATATTCATTCTTAAAAGGTTCTCATTTGGGAACCTTTTTTATTGCCTATTTTTGCCTCAAATAAGATATTATGTCATTCCCCTTACCTGGTAAATTCAACACGTTCACAATGTTTAAGCTTCCATCTGCGTGGCTTACTGGAGTACGTGTAAAAAAACTTTCTCCTAATTCTTGTACAACTTCTGTAAAACACAGATGGATTAATCAAAATCCTTTTAATAGTATGTTCTGGGCAGTACAAGGTATGGCTGCAGAGCTTGCTACGGGAGCTTTAGTGATTGCTCACATACAAGAAAGCGGTCAGAAAATATCAATGCTTGTTGCAAACAATAATGCAAGCTTTACAAAAAAAGCTACAGGAAGAATTCAATTTGTATGTGATGATGGTCTAGCTATTAAACAAGCTATAGCAAATGCAGTAGCTACAGGAGAAGGGCAAACATGCTGGATGAAAGCTGTAGGGACAAACAAAGATGGTGTGCAAGTGTCTGAGTTTAACTTTGAGTGGACACTTTTAGTAAAGAAGCCTCGTAAATAATAAGTAACTTCGTTTTCAATAAGTTTTATCTTTAAGTCTATCTGTCTCATGCGCTTTATGTAGAGACTAAAATCTAATCCATGAACTTTATCCTTTTTGACGGAAACGTACGCAATCAGCTTTTACCATTCACGTACACAAAACCTGTTGCAGACTTGCGCATAGGTATTATGACCATACGTGAGAAGTGGGAATTTGTGCTAGGTTCAACTACCTCAACAGTAACAGAAGAGTATCTTTCAGATAAGTGGCCCATGATAGAGCTTGAAGAAAATGTGATGATTAATGCATCATATCTTCCTTCAGACAACTTAGCTGAGATTATTAAAAATTTGTCATCAAAGCAAGTGTTGTTTGATGGGGAGGAAATAATCGCGTTTTCAGTACAAGAAGGTCAAGAAGTAGATTTTGATACTTATGAAAGTATAGATTATACGGCCTCAGATATTTTAAGAATCGAGCATACTTGGGATATTTTTGCAAAAAATGGAGAAGCAATCACTAGAGATTTTGAGATGCTTACCGAGGATAGAGATTCTGAAGAGATACCAGCACACGTAATAGCGATAAATAAAGATCAGATATTTATAGAGGAAGGAGCTACGGTTCATTACTCACATCTCAATGCTACAGATGGACCTATCTATATAGGTAAAGATGCAGAGATTATGGAGGGCGCACTCATACGTGGCCCTTTTGCAATCTGTGATCATGGAGCTGTAAAAATGGGAGCCAAAATTTATAGCGGCACAACCATAGGTCCTCATTGTAAAGTAGGCGGAGAGGTAAATAACTCCGTGCTTATGGGCTATTCAAGTAAAGGTCATGATGGTTTCTTAGGAAATAGTGTATTAGGAGAATGGTGCAATATAGGTGCAGATTCTAATAACTCTAATTTAAAAAATAACTACGCTCCTGTAAAGTTATGGGATTATGAAACAGGTCGCTTTGCAAATACGGGACTTCAGTTTTGCGGTTTAATGATGGGAGACCATTCTAAGTGCGGTATTAATACCATGTTTAACACCGGAACAATGGTTGGTGTGGCAACAAACATTTTTGGAAGCGGATTTCCTCGCAATTTTGTTCCTTCTTTTTCTTGGGGAGGCGCTAGCGGCTTTGTAACACACAAAACAGATAAGGCTTACGAAACTGCAAAAATTGCTATGGCGCGTCGTGATCTAGAACTCACAGAAGAAGTTCAGGCAATCCTTAATCATGTTTTTGAAGAGACTAAGCAATATCGTAGAGAGTAAGTTTGTCAATATTTTTAATACTTATAAGGATTAAACGTATTTGTAAATATCAAATCCCAAGGAATTACAGCGAGTAGCAAGATCAGTATTACAAACCCCAAAACGGTGAGGAAAATGATTTTATACAAACGCACTTCGTTTTCATGACGTATTCTTGTTCTTATTTCCATTAACTGATTAAACGTTGCTTTTTTAGGGTCTACCCATTTTTCATTTGTACTTGAGACAAAAGATAGGTTTCCTATACTTCTCTTATTTTTAAGTAGATTTCTATTATTACGTGTTACCTGATTTGCTGCAAGAGCTGCTCCACCGAATCCCATATCATTTTCATTTTGGTTACATAGATATGTAGCATAATAAAAGTAAATGTTACAGTGTTAATGTTCTGTAGAACTAATGATAGCAGCTGTTAAGAACCGTCTTATTTCAGAAAACAACAGTAAATTTATAGGGCGAGGATTTTTACGCTTTCGCGAAAGCGTACTTAAAAAAATAAAAATTAATCAGAAGATTTTTAATTCCTGAGGAGTTTTAAGACATAGAAACTAGCAAAATACTAATTACTGCTAAGCCAATTCCAATCCAGTTTTTTGGTAGTAATTTTTCTTTAAAAAGCAGAATTCCAATAAAAGTGCTCACCATCACAATGGCTACATTATTTACTGTAAATAATGTAGAACTCTCAAAAGCCGAATCTCGAAGGGCCATCACAAGCATGACAATAGAAAAGTAATTAGGAATCCCAAGACAAATCCCGGCAATCACATTTTTAAATTCAAATTTAAATGTGCCTTTGATGACTTGATACATGATGACCAAAAAACCAATACAAGCAGCTGCTCCAAAAATAGTTGCGCCAAAGATGGGTACATCACTCTCATTTACATAAGCACCTTCTATAAATTTTATACTCGTGTCTATGGCTCCGCTGCCTAAGAATACAAGGATAGGGAAGATGAGATTTTCTTTCTTTATAGCAATTCCATCTTTTGCTTTTATAGAAGCTAGATACACAGCGACAAGTGCCGTTAGAATTCCTATAATCTTTAGTATGCCTAGAGATTCTCTGTAATAGAGTACACCAAAAAGTATTGGGATAACCACACTCATTTTAGTAGCAACAGAGACTACTGAGAGTCCGCTGCGTTGTGTGGTCGCTGCCATTAAGTTAAAAACAAGAATAAATAATACTCCTAGCCCCGCCGATGCATAAAACCAAGATTGCTCAGGAATTACAGCGATAGACGTGGGTCCGTCATACAACAATAGTCCGCAAGAACAGGCAATCACATAATTTACAATGATTGCGTGCAGGGTGTTTACATTAAACTTTGCAAAAAGTTTAAATACTACAAAGATGAAACTAGATGCAGCAATACTAAGAAGTAAGTAAATCAAATGCTTGAATTTTTATAGTAGTGTAGGGTATTGTCTAAAATAGTGTCCGTTTTTTCTAAGAGAAAATACTGCGAAAGTTGAGGTGCTTTTGTGCCTTTAGAAAAGCTAGTGTTACCTTTAAAAACACGCACTTCATCCCAGTGATTTGCATCAATAAAATATTGTAACGTCTGCGCGCCACCCTCTATAATTACAGATTGGATTCCTTTATCATAAAGTGTCTCACTTATGAGTTGAGGATCTGTAGATGGGATAACGAGTGTCTCAGCTTCTTGGTTAAAAACAGTAAGGTTTTTATCTAGATTTCCTTTGGTGTCAATAACAACTCGTAATGGGTTTTTGCCTTCCCAGTCTCGCGTGGTTAAGCTAGGATTGTCTTCAAGTACGGTTTTTCCGCCTACGAGAATTGCCATTTCTTCGCTGCGCCATTTATGGACCAGTTGTCTTGAGTAGGAATTTGTAATCCATACAGGTTGCTGCGCATCTCGTGTTTTTGGAGCGATAAATCCATCTGCGGTCTCTGCCCATTTTAAAATGATGTAAGGTCTCTTTTTCTCGTGATAAGTAAAGAAACGCTTGTTGATTTCTTGACATTCTTTTTCTTGAACACCCACGGTGACATCAACTCCAGCTTGTATTAATCTCTTAATACCAGCGCCTGCTACTTTGGCAAAAGGATCAATGGTTCCTATAACAACTTTTTTTATACCAGAAGCAACTACAAGATCTGCACATGGCGGTGTTTTCCCCCAGTGCGAGCAAGGTTCTAGAGATACATATAAGGTCGATTTTGCTATTAGTTCTGGAGTATTCGCTTTCGCGAAAGCGATACAATTCACCTCTGCGTGAGGCCCACCATAAGAGCTTGTATAACCTTCGGCTATAATCTTGTTGTTGTGCACAAGCACTGCTCCTACAGATGGATTAGGCATCGCTGCCGGCAGTCCATTTTTTGCTAGCGCAATACAGCGATTTATATAGGTGTTATGTATCTTCACGGCACAAAAATAACCCTTTGTAAGTGATGGACAAACCAATCATTAGACCGATTAAAAAAGAAGATAATGCTCAAGTAGCTGCCGTGGTAAGAAAGGTACTTGTAGATCTAGGTGTTCCTAAGGTAGGTACCGCTTATGCAGATGCTGCTTTAGACACCATGTATGAGCATTATAGCAGACCCAAAGCCGAATACTTTGTGGTTGAAGATAACGGCAAGGTTATAGGTTGTGCAGGTGTTGCGCAGCTGGATAATTATGATGGCAATGTGTGCGAGTTACAGAAAATGTATTTTCTAGAAGAAGCGAGAGGCCGCGGCTTAGGATCGCAAATGATGGATGCTTGTCTTAATCAAGCCCGTGAGTTTGGTTTTGATCAATGCTACCTCGAGACCATGCCTTATATGGAGGCTGCACAAAAATTATACAAGCGTACAGGGTTTAGATATATAGACGGTCCCATGGGCGATACCGGGCATTTTTCTTGCCCTGTACATATGATAATTGATTTATGAATATAGATGAATTTCGCGTTTACTTTAGGGAGCAGCTTGCGGGTATGTATGAGCCAGAAGAGGTAGAGAATCTATGCTTTCTTACGCTAGAGCATATTCTTAAGATGAATAGGGTAGAGGTCTCGCTTTCGCGAAAAATGGATATCTCCACATCTGCTCTTACCCAATTAAACGGGCTAACTAGTAGATTATCTCTTAGCGAACCTATTCAATATATTATAGGCGCTACAGAGTTCTACGGAATGGAATTTCAAGTAAATCCCGCTACCTTAATACCTAGACCAGAAACCGAAGAATTGGTTGATTGGATTATTACAGATAAAGCTGAGAGCTTAGTCAAGAGTCAGAAGAAAGAAAAATTGAAAGTTCTCGACATAGGGACTGGTTCTGGATGCATAGCAATCTCGCTAGCAAAAAATCTATCAAGCGCTCATGTTGAGGCGATTGATATTTCTCAAGAAGCACTCACCACAGCATATCAAAATGCAAAAATGAATGAGGCAGATGTTACTTTTTACAATCAAGATGTACTAGCCGTAGAGGAACTAGAGCACAAATACGATGTGATTGTGAGCAATCCTCCATATGTGCGCATGCTAGAGAAAAAGGAGATGAGAGATAATGTGCTTAGTAATGAACCAGATAGCGCGCTCTTTGTCTCAGATGATGACCCATTGATTTTTTATAGAAAAATAGGGGAGCTAGCTTTTGAAAGTCTTTCTGTAAATGGAATGTTATATTTTGAGATTAATGAATATCTAGGGAAAGAAATGATTGATCTCTTAAAGGGAATAGGCTTTAGTGATATTGAGCTTAAAAGAGATATGTTTGGAAAAGATAGAATGATTAAAGCGAGTCGCTAGAGATTGATATAATTAAGAAATAAGGTAAGCACTTTATGCTTGCTTAAAACTAAATAGCTATTATGAAATTAACATCATTATGCGTGTACTGCGGAAGTAGCGCTGGTACAGATCCTGAAATTATAGAGCAAGCTCAAATACTAGGTAAGACACTGGCTGAGCGAGATATTGCGCTAGTATATGGAGCTGCCAAAATTGGTATTATGGGCGCCGTGGCTCAAGGAGCTCTCGATCACAACGGTAAGGTAGTAGGTGTAATTCCAGAATTTTTAAAAATAAAGGAGGTTGTGCATACAGGGCTTACGGAGCTTATCGTAAATGATACCATGCACGAGCGCAAGATGGAACTGCAAGAGCGTTCTGATGGATTTATTACATTGCCAGGAGGCTTTGGGACTATGGAAGAGCTTTTTGAGGTGCTGACCTGGAGCCAACTAGCATTGCACCAAAAACCGGTGGGTATGCTTAATGTAAATGGCTTTTATGATGATCTTCTAAGTGCGCTTAGAAATATGGTAGATAAAGGATTTTTAAAGCAAGAAAATTATGATATCCTTCTTGTGGATACTACGGTAGAAGGACTTCTTGATCAGATGGAGAATTTTAAGCCTATGGCAATGCCTAAGTGGTTAAAAGCTTCGCTGGAGTCTAAGAAGTAGTAGAAAATCTTCGTTTTTTGAGGAGAAAATCACTCATATAAACTGTTTGTAAGTGGTTAATTAAACCTCCGATATTCTCTGAATATCGGAGGTTTAATTTTTAATTTTGTTATTATGACAATAGAAGAGCAAATCCTCGCTTTACGCAACGAACTACAAACACATAATCATAGCTATTATGTGCTAGATACACCAACGATATCAGATTTTGACTTTGATCAAAAGCTGAAGCAACTGGAAGCGCTAGAAGCGGCTCATCCGGAATTTGATGATCCTAACTCGCCTACGCATCGTGTAGGTGGAGCGGTGACTAAAAATTTTGAGACTATTGTGCATGAGCATAGAATGTATTCTCTTGATAACTCCTACTCAAAGGAAGATCTTCAAGATTGGGAAGCGCGTGTTAAGAAAATGGTAGATGGAGAGGTGAATTACACCTGCGAACTCAAATACGACGGAGCTTCTATAAGTCTTACTTATGAAAATGGAGAGTTGGTTAAAGCAGTGACAAGAGGAGATGGTTTACAAGGAGATGATGTGACTACAAATATTAAAACAATAAAGTCGGTTCCTTTAAAGCTCAAGGGTGATTATCCTGAAAAATTTGATATACGTGGGGAAATTGTATTGCCTTGGGAAGGTTTTCATGCCATGAACGCAGAGCGTGAAGAGCTAGGTTTTGAGCTCTATCGCAATCCAAGAAACACAGCCAGCGGATCTTTAAAATTACAAGATAGTGCTGAGGTTGCTAGGAGACCTTTACAATGTTTACTATATAATATTACAGGAAATAATCTAGGTATTGCTACCCAAATGGATAGCCTGCAGAAAGCTCGTGATTGGGGTTTCCGCGTTCCTGATGCTGCAAAACTTGCTAAAAATATTGATGAGGTATTAGAATTTATCAATCACTGGGATGTGGCAAGACATGACTTGCCTTATGAGACAGATGGTGTTGTGGTAAAAGTTAATGGATTACAACAGCAAGAGGAGCTGGGCTATACGGCAAAGGCGCCAAGATGGGCAATGGCTTATAAGTTTAAAGCAGAACAAGTTTCTACTCGCTTGCGCGAAATAACATACCAAGTAGGTCGCACAGGAGCCATCACACCAGTTGCAAACCTTGAACCTGTTGAGCTTGCAGGAACCACTGTAAAACGAGCGAGTTTACATAATGCAGATCAGATAGAGCGATTAGATATACGAGAAGGTGATGAAGTGTTTGTAGAAAAAGGAGGAGAAATCATCCCAAAAATAATTGCAGTAGATCTTACAAAGCGCCCTGCAGATTCTGAACCTACCAAGTATATTACTGAATGTCCAGAATGTAATACTACCCTAGTGCGTAAAGAAGGAGAGGCGCAACACTATTGTCCGAACGACATGGGCTGTCCTACTCAAATTATAGGCAGAATACAGCATTACATCTCTAGAAAGGCAATGGATATTGATGGTCTAGGAGGGGAAACCGTGGCACTCTTAGTAAACGAGGGGTTGATAGTAAATTATGCAGATTTATATGAACTCACAGTGGAGCAATTATTACCACTAGAGCGTATGGCTCAAAAAAGTGCCGAAAACCTAGTAAGCGGAGTGCAAGCCTCGGTGCAGATTCCTTTTGAGAAGGTGTTGTTTGGTTTAGGGATAAGATATGTAGGTGAGACTGTAGCAAAGAAACTAGCTAAACATTACAAATCTATTAATGCGATTATTTCGGCAACAGAGGAAGAGCTGGTTGCTGTAGACGAAATAGGAAGTAAGATTGCAGAGAGTGTAGTAGCATTTTTCGCGAAAGCGGAACATATAGCACTTATACAACGTTTAAAATCTTACGGAGTGCAGCTAGAAATATCTGCCGAGAAACTTGCTAATCAATCTGACATGCTGGCGGGTAAAACATTTGTAGTTTCTGGTGTTTTTGAAATGCCTCGTAACGATTTAAAAAAATTAATAGAAGACAACGGCGGTAAAGTGTCTAGTTCTATTTCTAGTAAAACAACTTATGTTGTAGCCGGAGATAAGATGGGGCCAAGTAAGTTACAGAAGGCAGAAAGTCTAGGCGTGACTATTATTTCTGAGCAAGAATTCTTAAATTTAGTTGTTGGATAAAACTAATGTAGAAAACGGAAGGGCATATAGAACAGCTGGTTTAATAACTGGTCTGATGATTATGCTTGTGATGGGATTCTGGGACATATCGCTATCATTTTATCTGTACCCTATATTTTCTCTGTGTTTATTTTTATATGAATTCAAGGCGACGAATAAATTCAATCTTTTGTTTTTCTTGTTTTTACTAAGTACTAACATTACTGAAATCTTATTTCTGTTCGATTTTCAAACTTATGTTACCATAGCTTCCATTTTTTCTGGAGTTTCATCTATTTGCTTACTGCTTTTGCTCAAGCCTGTCCTTAAAAAAAGGTCAAAGGTCTTCTCAAAACACTATGTATTGGAGCTTATAATTGGTTTTTTGGGATTTGGATTTGTGCTGGGGTATCTTATTTACTCTATAGCGCCTCTGGTTCCGGATTTAAGCATATTTATTATTTCTGTAATCATATTTATTATCACTATAGGAGTGTATTTTCTAACTCCTAGTTATAATAAGCATACCGGTAATATTTCTCTTTTTGCTATTGGCGGTGCATATATGGGAGAAATGGTCTTTGCTTTTTATTTATAAATACATTTATAGTGAAATTGGTTTTCTTCTGGTGGGAGCAATAATGACCATATATTTAAAAGTTGTGCTGGCAACTTTCTTGACAAAAATAGATACTATTGCAGATTATGATGGTCATGGTACCGATGTATAGGATCTTTACGCTTTCGCGAAATTTTCTCTAAAGAATTCTAATAACATTAAGAATTTGAGAGGTCTCAAAAGAGCTTACTTTCTCGTCTTTCATATTTAGTGCATTGAAATACTTATTTCAATTCATACTAGGGATTTTCTGTGTAACGATCATAATAACTGTGCATTAGTTTTTTTTAAAGTGGAATTATTTAGCTTTGATACATCGATAGAGCATATTACATACACGGGCGCAACTATAGACTTGCAGCAATTTCGACCACGATTTTAATCGTAATAGTAACGATGGCTTTAAGTCTTGAAGCTTCCTTTTACTTATATCCAGTATTTGGTGTTTTAATGTTTCTATACGTTTATAAGGCAACTGGACAATTTCACTTTCCATTCTTAATCACGCTTATCTCTGGAATGATTGCGGAAATATTCTTTTTAATTGATTTTGATAAATACACCTATTTAGTGTCTATCGCAATGGTTTTCTGTTTTTTATCAATGCTGTATGCGTTGAGAGAAGTCATGCACTTCGAAATCAAAAATTTTCCTAAACACTTGTATGTTGAGATTCTACTAGGTGTCTTTTCAGTGACCACTTTTATAAGTTATTTGGCTTACAATATACTGCCGGAGATAGCTGACCTTCCAGTCTTTTAGTCTCTTTTGTGGCATTACTTGTTTTTATTTCCTTGTTATATGCAATCTCTTTATTTAACAAGCACCCATCAAATCTCTTGTCGACATTTGTGGCTACAGCAGTACTGGTAGAGTCTGCTTTTGCATTTATTTACACTTATATACTTGATATTCATTTTTTCCTTCTAGTGACGCTCTTTTGTGCAGGAATAGCCAAAGTCATTTTTGCAATGTTCTTAACGCGCTTAGAAAGCACTAAGAAAATAGATGAAGAGTATATTTAATACGATTCATCTATTTCTTCAGTTTTGTTGTTTAAGAGAAAATGATGCTACGAGGTTTACACGTCTAGTACTAAACTTGATGATTTGAGGTTGTTAGTTTCATCAAGATAGAAATCTATTCTACCTAAATTAATACCTCCCCAACCTACTTGATTAACAAGCACAAACTTTTCATTTTTATTCTGAACGATTGTTGGTTTTTCTAAAAATGTATGAGTGTGACCGCCTATAATTAAGTCAATTCCAGCGGTTTTTGCAGCTAGTGTGAGGTCAGAAATTTTATCTTCGTTCTTGTAAGAATATCCAAGATGCGATAAACAAATTACGATATCACATTGCTCTTTGTTTCTAAGCGCATCTACGGTATCTATGGTTAGCTCTATAGGGTCGAGATAGGTAGTCTCTTTGAACATTGTTTTATTTACAAGCCCACTGAGCTGTATTCCTACTCCAAAAACACCTATGCGTACGCCGTCTTTCACAAAAACTTTATATGGCTTTGTAAGACCATCCATAATGGTGTTTGAGAAATCATAGTTAGAAGAAAGCAGTTCAAATGATGCATTAGGCATTTGGGCAGCCAGACCACCTATTCCATTGTCAAAATCATGATTACCTATCGTTGCTGCATCATATCCCATCATAGACATAAGCTTAAACTCAAGTTCTCCACCGTAAAAGTTGAAGTATGGAGTGCCTTGAAAGATATCTCCAGCATCCAGAAGAAGTGTGTTTGGGTTTTCTTTGCGCACATTTTGAATAATGTTCATTCTACGAGCGGCTCCTCCTAGATTTGCATATTTAGGATCATTAGATGGAAAAGGCTCTACATGACTGTGCACGTCATTAGTATGAAGTATGGTGATGTGCTTTTTACTTGGTTTTAGGAGTGAATTACTATTCATTCCCATAGTTAACCCTCCTAACCCTATTAGGCTACTAGCAGCTGCAGTTTGTTTTATAAATTTTCTACGTATCATTTGCTATCTCTTGTAAATCTATTATCTCTCACTGGTGCTATGGTGTCATATTTCTTGAAGTAATCTATGAGCACATTTCTAATTTTATAATCTAAAGGGAGCACACTTACAGGGTTTTCAAAAAAGGTCATATTATCTCCGCCATTCATGAGGTAATCATTTGTCGCGATAAAGTATGTGTTATTGTCAGCAACCTCTTCTCCTTGAACTAGGGTTTTTTTTATTTCGCCATCATTAGATAGTTGAATTTCCATTCCAGAAATAGGGTGAGCAGTTCCATTTTTTAAGTATTGAAACATAGCTTTCATTTGCTTGCCACTTAACTCAACAACCACTACTTCATTTTCAAAAGGCATTAACTCATATGCTGTTCTTGTAGTAATAGGCCCTTGGTTAAGCGCAGAGCGTATCCCTCCATAATTTAAGAGAACAGCATTAAAAGGATAACCTGCCCTTTTTTCAAACACAGGGTTTGTCATTTCATAAACAGCATCTGCCATCATATTTCCTACTGCCGTATTAAACTTGCCATCTTTTTTTGTGTAAGATGCGGGTGCTACAGCAAGCACACTATCCATTTCTGCTTGTATGGCATTTTTGTAAGGATCTATAAACGATACAATTTCGGCGTTTTCTCCTGTGTTATTATTTACAGTAATGAGTTCGCTTTTTATACGTTCTGGTGCGTAGTGAAGTTCTTTTTTGCATGAGACTACTGTTGTATATATAACAATAGAACTAATGATAGTTATAAGCGTTGTTCTCTTCATTTTTGTGTCATAAGTAGCAGTATATTTTGGCTACATTTGTATGAAAGTAAAGTTACATGTTTTTAAACGGATTAAAAGCAAAATCTATTCATAAGCAAATAGACAAGCAACTACGCAAACGCGATTATAAGCCTAGTGGGGCAAAGCCGGTTGTTGTGGCATTATTACAAGACAGTACAAAGCCTTTTGATCCTGCATCACTAAAAAAGATTTTTAAGATTTTAAGTCTTTCAGAAAAAGACTTGGTCGTGCTAGAGTATGTGAAAACGATGACTAAAGATCAAAAGGAACTTCCAGCACTTTTCTCTGAAAAGCAATTAGGGTGGAAAGGTGTTTTTAAAACAGCACCTCTTGAAGATTTTAAAAAACAGCGTTTTGATATTCTAATAAGTTATTACCACTCAGATGCACTCGCTCTTAGGGCTATGACGGCTATGTCTAATGCAGTTTTAAAAATAGGAGTGTCTCCAGAAATGGAATCTGTAAATGATCTTACCATTCATGTGAATGATGGGCAAGAGTCAGTTTTTATAAAAGAGTTTGAAAAGTATTTAAAGATTTTAAAAGTTATACATTAATGAAAGAGTTGAGAGGGACGGGTGTTGCAATTGTAACGCCATTTCACAAGGATTTATCTGTAGATTTTGACGGGCTTACACGTCTTATAGAGCATTGCATTGCTGGAGGCATTAACTATCTAGTAGCACTAGGTACCACTGCCGAAACGGCTACGCTTACTATTAAAGAGAAGCAACATATTGTTGCTCACATTATAAAAGTTACAAATAAGCGTTTGCCTATAGTGCTAGGTGTGGGAGGTAATAATACAGCTGCAATAGTAGAGGAGCTTGCCACTGGTGACTTTGATGGAATTACAGCGATTCTTTCAGTTTCTCCAGCATATAATAAGCCTACACAGGAGGGAATATATCAGCACTTTGCAGCTATTTCTGCGGCGAGTCCTTTGCCTATCATTTTATACAATGTGCCAGGTAGAACTTCTAGTAATATGTCGCCTGTAACTTCGGCAAGACTGGCTAGTGATTTTAAGAACATTGTAGCTATTAAAGAAGCTGTAAATGATATGGCTCAAGTATTACACTTGATACACAAGGTGCCAGAAGATTTTGTAGTGCTTTCTGGAGATGATGCACTTGCATTGCCGTTAGTTTCGGCAGGAGGAAGTGGCGTTATTTCTGTAATAGGTCAAGGATTACCTTCTTATTTTTCTCAGATTATGAATGATGGTTTGAATAACGCTTTCGCGAAAGCGTACCAAAAACACTTACCACTGCTATCAATGATAGATTTAATCTTTGAAGAAGGAAACCCTGCAGGAATCAAATCATTACTGTCTCATCAAGGGATTTGCGAGCCTTACGTAAGATTGCCATTAATGGCAGCAAGTGATGTGTTACATGAAAAAATAGGTAACGCGCTTTCTGTTATTCAAAAAAGTTAAACGTATCATAACAAAATAATTAGCAGGGTCAAAGCGTTTATTTTTGAGCACTATTAATTAAGTTATGTTATGTAATTGATTTTACGTAGTTTTGCCTGCTGTTTCAGACCCTTATGAAGAATATATTTTTCCTATTAGTTTCCGTAGTGTTATTGAGCTCTTGTTCAACATATCAAGATGTTCTCAAGAACGATGATATTAAAGCAAAATATGAATTTGCAGATTCCTTGTATAGTCAAGGGAAATACAAGAAAGCGTTAAGGCTCTGGGAGCAGATTGTTCCTTTGTATAGAGGAAGACCTCAAGCAGAACGTGTTACTTATTTATATGCAAATACGTTTTATGAACTAGGAGACTATTATAGTGGTGGTTATCAGTTTGAACGTTTTGTAAAGTCATTTCCTCAGAGTACAAAAAGAGAGGAAGCTGCATTTAAGAGTGCAGAGAGTTATTATAAGCGTTCGCCTAGATTTAACTTAGATCAAGGAGACACGTATATAGCACTAGAAAAGCTACAAGGTTTTATCAACGAGTATCCAGATTCTGAACAGGTGGACGATGCTAATGCTAAAGTGCAAGAACTAAACACTAAGCTAGAGCGCAAATCTTACGAGATAGCAAAAGGATATAATAAAATAGGAGCTAGTAGAGGAACGTTTCCAAATGCGATAAGCGCATTTGATAATTTCTTGCTTGATAATCCAGGTTCTATTTACAGAGAAGATGCTTTATACTGGAAGTTTAACTCTGCTTACCAACTAGCAATGGGAAGTGTAAAACGTCGCCAAGCAGAGCGTCTTGAAGCTGCAAAAACAGCTTACAACGCACTAGAGAAATATTATCCTCAAGGTAAATACGCTGATGAGGCAGCAAAGGAACTTGCAGAGATTAATGAAGCACTGCAAGCAAATGATCTATTAAATTAAAGATGAATACTATGAATATCAAGGACATTGATGCACCTTTGAGTACCACGACTATTGATAAAAATCTTGTAGATGCACCTACAAATAATATCTATGAGGCGATATCTATCATCGCAAAACGTGCTACACAAATCAACACTGAAATCAAGAAGGAATTATCAGAAAAGTTGGATGAATTTGCAACATTTAATGATAGTCTTGAAGAGATCTTTGAGAACAAAGAACAAATAGAGGTTTCTAAATTTTACGAGCGTCTTCCTAAGGCTCATGCACTTGCAGTGCAAGAGTGGTTAGAAGATCGTGTCTACCATAGAGACACTACAGTTACTGAAGAAGGAAAAAGTAACGAGTAGATAGATGTCAGTTTTAAGCGGTAAAAAAATACTTTTAGGAGTTACCGCTGGCATTGCAGCATACAAAAGCGCCAGTCTTGTGAGAGCATTCATAAAGGCTGGCGCTTCTGTGCAAGTAGTAATGACAGAGGCAGCAAAGGAATTTGTAACTCCACTTACATTGAGTACACTCTCACGTAATCCAGTACACTCTTCATTTACAATTGAAGGAGATGAGAATGCGGTATGGACTAATCATGTAGAGCTAGGCCTATGGGCAGATCTTATGGTGATAGCTCCTGCTACGGCAAATACACTCTCAAAAATGGCAAATGGCGCCTCAGATAATTTGCTTCTTGCAACCTATCTTAGTGCAAAATGTCCAGTGTATTTTGCTCCAGCAATGGATCTAGATATGTACATTCACCCTTCATCAGAAAATTCTTTTCAGAAATTACAATCCTATGGGAATGTGATGATAGAAGCCACTAGTGGCGAGCTAGCATCTGGTCTTGTGGGAAAAGGGAGAATGGCAGAGCCAGAGGATATCGTTTCATTTATAGAGAAAGATGTTCTTAATAAGCTTCCGTTTAAAGGGAAGCGAGTGATGATTACAGCCGGACCTACTTATGAAGCTATAGATCCTGTGCGTTTTATAGGTAATCATAGTAGCGGTAGAATGGGAGTAGAGCTAGCTCTTAGGGCAGCAAGCCTGGGTGCTCAAGTAGATCTAATTCTAGGGCCTAGCGCAATAAAAGTTACTAATAGTGCAATCACAGTGCATAATGTGGTCTCTGGAGAGCAAATGTATGATGCGGCACACGCTATTTTTAAAGATGTAGATGTTGCTATAGCATCTGCAGCTGTGGCAGATTATAAGCCTGCTACTGTTGCTACAGAAAAGATAAAAAAGAATGATAGCTCAATGAGTATCGACCTAGTGAAAACTAAGGATATTCTAGCTTCTTTAGGTGAGATTAAAACACATCAATACCTTCTTGGGTTTGCACTAGAAACTCAAAATGAGATTGAAAATGCACGAAAGAAACTAAAGAAAAAGAATCTTGACGGGATTGTTTTAAATTCGCTTAATGATAAAGGTGCTGGTTTTCAGACCAAAACTAATAAAATTACGTTTATTGATAAAGAAGGTACCGCAACACCATATGAGTTAAAGTCAAAGGCCGCAGTATCTATTGATATATTTGATAAAATAGCATCCCAAGTACTATGAGAATCTTTACATTATTAATAGTCTTATTGTTTTCCTTTAATTCAATAGCTCAAGAGCTTAATGCTGTTGTTGTTATTAATGCAGAGCAAACTAACAAAGCAGATCTTCAGGTTTTTAAAACACTAGAGAGATCACTTACAGAGTTTGTTAATAATACAAAGTGGACAGATCGCAGATTCAAACAGCAAGAGCGCATTGATTGTTCTTTTAATATTATAATCACTCAGCAAGAGGGAAATAATTTTAGAGCAACTGTGCAAGTAGGAGCATCGAGACCTGTGTACGGATCTAATTATGATACAGCTACTTTTAATTTTAATGACAAGCAGTTTGATTTTGAATATACAGAGTTTCAACCTCTAATTTATAACCCTAATACGTTTGATTCTAACTTAGTTTCTGTGATGGCTTTTTATGCCTACACAGTTATTGGAATGGATGCAAATACGTTTAAACTCAATGATGGGGATAAGTACTTTCAAGAAGCAAAGCAAATTGTTACTACAGCACAACCTAATAATCAGACAGGATGGAATCCACAAGATGGTTCTCAATCTAGATACAGATTAAACGAAGATTTATTGTCTCCTAACTTTAGGGAGTTTGCTGGTATCATGTATAGCTACCACCGTACAGGTTTAGATTTTATGGTTGATGATAAAAAACGCAGTAAGCAAACCATATCAACCACTTTATCTCAGTTTCAATCTTTATATAAGAAAAGGCCTAATAATTTTTTAACTCGTGTGTTCTTTGATACCAAGGCAGAAGAGATTGCATCTATATTCTCATCTGGACCCTCAGTTAATATAACATCACTTGTAGAAGTACTTAATCAAGTAGCGCCAACTAAATCTAATTTTTGGAGGCAGATTAAGTTTTAAAATTATTTTATCTAAAATAATCAGTGTTTAAAATTCCCGTCTTGCGGGAATTTTTCATTAGCTTTAATCGACATTTGTAAACGTATAAAAGCACTAAGATTAATTAAATATTTATAACTATTGCTTACATCATTATCTATAAAAAATTATGCACTTATCCAGTCTGTTCAACTCCTGTCTCTTATACACATCTCCGAGCCCACGAGACGGACTCCTATCTCG
>OJBP01000402.1_pt1 | contig 23217 bp, 26 predicted proteins | sample 1590691 | NCBI WGS metagenome assembly OJBP01 (sample SAMN05416848, study PRJEB24817) | seawater metagenome | isolation source: Sea water | place: Canada:Atlantic | collected 2013-07 | reverse complement strand
CGAGATAGGAGTCCGTCTCGTGGGCTCGGAGATGTGTATAAGAGACAGATATAAGGGAATGCGTGTGGGCTTCAGCACCTTGTGTGTGGATAAAGATATCACATACATATTTGTAGAAGATGTGATAAAGGAAATAGCAGCAATGACCCCTGGGCCATATATACACCTAGGAGGTGATGAATCTCATGTCACTTCAAAAAAGGATTATAATATTTTTCTCAATAAAGTATTTTCAATAGTAAAGAAATATAAAAAACAAGTGATAGGCTGGGAAGAGATAGAAAGTGCCGGTGTAGATAGTACTTACATGGTACAACACTGGCAAAGAACTACTACCGCATCACGAGGACTTGCTCAAGGTGCAAAAGTCATTTTATCTCCTGCAAAGCGCATGTACTTGGATATGAAATATACTAAGAAGTCACCTATAGGTCTTACTTGGGCTGGAACGGTTGAGGTGGATAGTGCTTATATCTGGAAACCATCACAAATTTTTAAGGATGTGCCACCTTCACAAGTGTTGGGAATTGAATCTGCTTTGTGGTCTGAGACCATAAAATCGTCTGATGATATTGAATATCTCGCTTTTCCTAGGCTTATAGGTCACGCAGAGTTGGGCTGGAGTAGGCCCGGTAATTATAATTGGGATTCCTACAAGAAGCGATTAAATGAACACTATAATAGGATGGATATTTTAAAGATTAACTATTATAATTCTCCAGTACTTGAAACTAAAATCAAGCCGTAGTTTTCTTAATAATGTATTCTTTTTGCTGCTCTTTAGCCCAATCTACTGCTTCATTTAAATCAAAGAATTTTTTGATTTTAGATTTAAAGAAAAGGCGTTCTATAAGTATATCAGATTTTTCTTTCTCGTTATATGAAACCACGGCAAATGCACTTATGGAATTGCGAGCCTTAAAAAATTTAAGCCAGTCTTGAGGAACTAAAGAATAAGAGTGAACACGATTTGATATGTAAGCTATCTTATTTTCTGTTCCATAATGGTTTTCGGCTAGATGAAGGAGTTCTTGCGCCATCTGCCAGTCAAAGAGCATACCTTCATTAATTTCTGAGATAATAAAATCTTCAAAAAAATAGTAAGTTCCTGTTTCTAAGATGTAAACATCTTCTAATACATTGTTAAGGTTTGATTCTGATACTAGCATAATACAAAGATATACTATTGTGAAAATTGTTACTTGACAATAGTATCTCGCAATCGTACCAATCTGTAAAGCTGTATTTTATGCCGATTAACTACTCAAATTGAGTAGTTAAAAAAGCTATTCACAGCCACTAGTGAATCCTGTTGCGTCAAAAGAGGTTTGTGCTAGTCCATCTTGATTCCCATTAATTACCTGAATAACAAGGTTATTCATGCCACTTCCATCACGTTTTGGACTGCAGTATTCAAACAAGTAAAAACTATTTGCTTGTCCAGCTACGCCGTTTGAGATGTCATTAAAGACAGACTCTAGCTCTGCCGCATTAGATGCAAATACACTTTCTGTTTGTCCTATTTTAGAAAGTATGCCTTCATCTATCTCTGAGCCAAGACCTATAGTAAAGAAGCTTATATCATCATCTGCATGAGAAACAGCATCTACTGCCTCTTGTTCTGTATATCTAGCTGCCTGATCTGTTCCGTCTGTAAAAATTACTACAGAGGCTGCTGCAAATAGCTCTTCATTTTCAGAAACGTCAATAATATCATCTGCAATTTCGGTAGCTTTAATTACGGCGCCATATAAATCTGTTGAGGGGTCATTACTGATATCCTCTGTAATTCCATCTATAGCTTCTTGTAGTACAGCTGCACTGGTGGTAAGTGGTTGTAATTCATGAAGAATATCTTCTCCATCAAACCAGTAAATAGCCATTTTAAAAGAATCTGTAGGTATTGCCGGCATCACATTAGCTATGAAACTGCTTGACGCTTGCTTAAGTTCTTGTAAGCTTGTACTCAAGACACTGTTACTTAAATCTAAAACTAGCAGTGTGTTATTTGAAAAAATCTGAGCATTTGGAGATATCGCGCCAGATGCCTCAGAATTTGAAATTTCATTATAGCAATCGTCATTACGGCCTTGCTCAAAAATTGTAAAATTAGAAGGTGTTAATCCTGCTACGGGACTACCGTCACTGCCATTTACTTTAAAGAAAACAGATACCTTAGAAGGTAGTGTGGTAAAAGATTCTTGTATGGTAATATCAAGCTCTTGGGTTCCTAAGTTGAGACAGTCTATATCTGTTGCGCTATTTCCATCGTCGTCTCTTGAGCTACAAGAGAAAGATAAAGAGGCTAGGACAAAAAGAGCAAGTAATGCACGTAGTTTCATAAGTATTCATTTGTTTGATGTGGTTAGAACGCATTACATTTCAATTTATTTCTTAATACGATGTAATGAACAATAAATTTTGCCAACTGATATATTGACCTATAAATTTCAAATATTTTATCTTTGAATACGTTAGGTTGCTGTTGCGCTTTCGCGAAAGCGTAATTTTAATCAACAATGGCATACTTTATGGTAAATATGCATGGAAGCCATAACTCTAAAATGTTACATCGACTCACTTACTATTTGAAAACTACTTTCCCCATATCAATTAAGGCTCTTCCATTATTAGCCTTACTCTTAGTATCTCTAAGTGCACAAGCTCAAATAGATGCACCTAGTGCTTCTATAGAAATTAAGGGAAAGCAGCCTAATGATGTGCCAGCACCTGTGTTTATAGCGCCTATGGCAAGAGAAAAGAGCAGTGATGTACAATCTGGCTCCCTTGTTTTTAAGAGTAAGGTAAAGCTTAAGGATCCTTTTAAATCAAATGAGAAAAGAGAGATCAACTTTATGGAAGGCACCGACTTTGCCGAAAAAACTTATACTGCTCTCGAAAATAAGATGAATAATTCTCAAGAAAAAGATAGAGAAAAACTCCGTCCAGAATATTTTAGAGATCAATACTTAGGCGACTTCAAAAGCGGATCAAAATTTGTAAACTTTACTTACAGAGATCACGGTGCAGTAGATGGAGATCTAGTAAGCGTGAGTGTAAATGATACGATCGTACATCCTAGAATATTTCTTGAAGGTCAGTTTCAAGGATTTTATCTAGACCTTAAGAAAGGATTTAATAAAATAGAAATTAAGGCACTTAATCAGGGTTCTGTAGGAGCAAATACTGCACAGTTTGTGATGTACGATGATATGAAAAAAGTAATTTCTTCAAATACTTGGTTTCTAGCATCTGGCTATACGGCGACCGTTGTTATTGTAAAAGAAAACGATTAGTCTACGCTTCTTCAAAAGATTGCATCGATACTAGTTTGTGATACATTCCTTTTTTATCAATAAGTTCTTGATGTTTTCCTTGCTCTACAATTTCTCCTTTTTGCATTACGACAATTTCATCTGCATTTTGAATAGTAGAAAGTCTGTGAGCAATTACGATTGAAGTTCTGTTCTTCATCATATTTTCTAGCGCTTTCTGTACGAGACGCTCACTTTCTGTATCTAGTGCTGAGGTAGCTTCATCTAGAATCATAATAGGTGGATTCTTAAGAACCGCTCTAGCTATTGAGAGACGCTGCTTTTGTCCTCCACTCAATTTATTACCACTATCACCTATATTAGTATCAAGCCCCTTAGGGAGGTCTTGTACAAACTCCCAAGCATTAGCAATTTTAAGTGCGTCAATAATTTCTTCATCTGTGGCGTTCTCTTTACCTACAGACATATTACTTCTGAGCGTATCATTAAAAAGAATAGCATCTTGAGTAACAATCCCTATATTCTTCCTTAAATCGCTAAGTGACATGTCTCTAATATCCAGTCCATCTAATGTTATAGTTCCGTCTACCACGTCGTAAAAACGAGTAAGTAAATTTGCAATCGTACTCTTTCCAGATCCAGATTGACCTACGAGGGCTACCGTTTTACCTTTAGGAACATTAAGGTTAAAGTTTTTAAGCACTAATTGATCTTCATATTTAAATGAAATATTAGACAGCTTAATAGACTTTTCAAAACCACTAACTGGGGTTGTGATTTCTTTATCTGCAATGGTGTTTTCTGTTTCTAGTATTTCGAGAATCCTTTGAGCAGATGCATTCCCTCGCTTTACACTATAACTAGCTTTTGAGAATGCCTTTGCAGGAGTTAGAATTCCATAAGCTAGCCCCATGAATGCTATAAATGTAGGTCCATCAAGAGTACCTTCAGTAAGTACCATATTCCCGCCAAACCATAGTAATATACCTATTACTACGATACCTAAGAATTCACTAGTAGGAGAGGCAAGAGCTTGTCTTTGCATCAAATTATTTGAAAAGTCATTATATCGCTTAGTACTTGTTTCAAAGCTTGACTGAAAACGCTGTTCTGCATTAAAACTTTTTACAATTTTAAGTCCTCCTAGAGTTTCTTCTAGTTTAGATAGTAGTTCGCCTTGCTCACGCTGTACGCGATCAGATTTTTTCTTTAACCGTTTTCCTATAAGTGATATAATGAAACCCATCACCGGAATGAATGTAAGTACAAACACAGCAAGCTGCGGACTCAATAAAAACATTGCTGCAAGAGCAAAAATGATGGTGAGAGGTTCTCTTACTATGAGTTCAAGAATACTCAAAAACGAATGCTGCACTTCTTGCACATCAGAGGTAACGCGGGCGATTGTATCTCCTTTTCTTTTTTCTGTAAAGAAAGCCACTGGGAGCGACATGATTTTTGCATACATGGCATTGCGTATGTCTTTTAAAACACCATTTCTTAAAAAAGTAATGAAATACATAGCAAAATATCCGAATAGATTTTTAAGTAAAAAAGTGCTAATTATGAAGATAATCATAAGCGTAAGCGCTTGCGCCTTATCATCAGATGCTATTTCTGTGACATAATAGCCTAAGGAATCCTCCATGTAATCTTTAGCTTTAAGGATACCTTTCCACTCAGGTTTTACAGTAACTTCTTTAGTCTTGTCAAAAAGAACCTGAAGCATAGGTATTAAGGCTACAAAACCTAATGTGCTAAATAGCGCATAAAATACATTGCAAATGATATTAAGAATACCATATACTTTGTACGGCATTGCATAAGAAAGAATCTTCTTAAAATATTCCATAGAGTGTTTCCGCTTGCGCGAAATTTTGAATTATTTAAACGCCTAATGCATTTTTTATACCAGCAAGACGTTTATCTAGTGTTGCAGAAATTGTGTCATACTCACTCAACGAAGCCAGTGGAGCATTGACGCTTATATAAAACTTTACTTTAGGCTCTGTGCCACTTGGTCGTGCAGCAACTTTGCTGCCATCTTCTGTATAAAAAATAAGCACATTAGACTTTGGGACATCAATGGTAGTGGTCTCTCTCGTAAGCAGGTTACGACTTGTAGATGATTGGTAATCTTCTACACGTATCACGTTACTTCCATTAATTTCTTTCATAGGCTCTAGACGAAGGTCTTTGAGCATTTGCTTGATTTCCTCTGCGCCAGATTGTCCTTTTTTTACAAGGGCAATAAGTGTTTCCTTATAAAAACCGTGTTTTACGTACAGCGACTTCAGTTTTTCAAACAGTGTTTGTCCTTGTTCTTTTGCTTGAGCAGCAATGGTACAAGCGAGTAGGGTAGCGGTCACGGCATCTTTATCTCTTACAAAATCACCTACCATATAGCCGAAGCTTTCTTCACCACCACCTACAAAGTGCTGGTTAGGATAATCCACAATCATTTTGGCAATCCATTTAAAGCCTGTAAGTCCTGTTTTGCATTCTACATCATACGCATCTGCAAGAATATCCATCATAGGTGTAGACACGATGGTACTTCCTATAAATGGTGCTATGTGTTGATTTGCGCTTTCGCGAAAGCGTTCTAATAAATAATCTGTCATTAAGATCATAGTTTGATTACCATTTAAAATGGTAAGCTTGCCATCATCTCCTCTCACAGCAATCCCTAGTCGATCACAATCAGGATCTGTACCTATAACGATGTCTGCATTTTTTTCTTCACCAAGTTCGAGCGCCATTTTAAGAGCGGCAGTTTCTTCTGGGTTAGGAGAAACAACGGTAGGGAAATTACCGTCTGGAACTTCTTGTTCTTTTACAATATGAAGGTTTGTAAATCCTGCTTGTCTAAGCGTATCTGGCACGAGTGTGATTGAGGTACCGTGTAACGAGGTGAAAACGATATTTAAGTTCTCCTTTACTTCATTAGTAAGGCCAAAAGATACATTTGCAACACTAGCATCTACAAAAGCTTTATCTACTTCTTTATCTACAAGTTCAATAAGAGAGTCATCTCCATTGAATTTTATAGCACTAAAATCAAGCGCATCTATTGTGGCTATGACTTCGTTATCTTGTGGTGGTACGAGCTGTCCACCATCTTCCCAGTACACTTTGTAACCGTTATATTCTGGAGGGTTGTGACTCGCAGTGAGTACAATACCGCACTGGCAATCTAGGTGACGCACAGCAAAACTCAATTCTGGGGTAGGTCTGAGATCAGAAAATAAGAAGACTTTAATGCCATTTGCCGAAAATACATTTGCAACCACCTGAGCAAGTTCTTTACTGTTATGACGGCAGTCGTAAGCAATAGCGACCTTAATTTTTTTATCAGGAAACTGTTTGTGCAAGTAGTCAGATAGACCTTGGGTGTTTTTTCCTAAGGTATATTTATTAATTCTGTTAGTTCCAGCTCCCATGATACCGCGCATTCCGCCAGTACCAAATTCTAGATTCTTATAGAAACTATCTGCAAGCTCATCTGGATTGTGAGCGATATTTTCTTTAATGGCTTGCTGAGTTTCCTCATCAAAGGTCTCTGTAAGCCATGCATTTGCTTTTTCTAAAATAGCGGGATCGTGGTATACCATAAGAATGTATGTTGTTTACTAACAAAAGTACGATTTTGTTATAATTTATAGAGCTCACTACGAGGGATGTCTAAGTGTTGAGTTATGTATTATAAAGTCTCTTTAATATTGTATCTCTTTTTATCACGTTTTGATCTTAGTATGAGTTCGCCTAAGAAGCCAGCAATAAATAGTTGAATACCCATAAGCATCGCAACAAGTGAAATATAAAATTGTGGTCTCTCTGTAATCAGTCTGCCCGCTCTATGAAAGAAAACTTTATCTATTCCTAAGTATCCTGCAAATCCAAAACCTATTACAAACATAAGAACACCTAACGCACCAAAAAGGTGCATAGGTCGCTTTCCAAAACTTCCTAAAAACCAAATCGTGAGTAAATCTAAGAAGCCATTTAAAAAGCGTTCCATACCAAATTTAGTCTCACCATACTTACGAGCTTGATGCTGTACTACTTTCTCACCTATGTTTGAAAACCCTGCATTCTTAGCAAGTACGGGTATGTATCGGTGCATCTCACCATATACATCCACGGTTTTGATTACTTCTTTTTTGTAGGCTTTTAAGCCACAGTTAAAGTCGTGTAGTTTGAGTCCGCTAGTTTTTCTTGCTGCTGCGTTAAAGAGTTTACTAGGTAGATTTTTTGCAATTACAGAGTCGTAGCGCTTCTTTTTCCATCCTGAGACTAAGTCATACTTATCTTCGGTAATCATTCGGTATAAGTCTGGAATCTCCTCTGGATTGTCTTGCAAATCTGCATCCATAGTGATAATCACATCAGCTTCGGCAGCCTCAAAACCTGCATGTAGGGCTTGTGATTTACCGTAGTTACGGTTAAAACGAATTCCTTTGATGTTATCACGCTTTTGCGAAAGCGTTTCAATTACCTCCCAAGAAGCATCTGTGCTTCCATCATCTATAAATAGGATTTCATAAGAAAAACCATTGGTTTCCAGGGTTTCTGAAATCCAATGGTGTAGTTCTTTAAGTGATTCTTCCTCGTTGAGAAGAGGTATGACAACAGATATTTGCATAAATAATTTTTAAGCGTCTGCGTATGGGTTTTCTTTTTTCATTATTAATCCTCCTATTAAAGAGATAATAAATCCAAAAAATAATGACAACATGATCGCAATAGGAATCATAAAGCCAATTTTAGTAAAAGGTTCTTGAAAAGAAATAGTCTGATCAATTTGTGAGTCTGTCATATCTGGGTACATCTCAATCATTTGAGTGCGGATTGCATCAAGCGCTAACTCTGAGTAATTAGGTTCGAGAACTTGAGTAAGTACGAGAACCCACAGTGCACCTAAAAGTGCTGCTATAAGTGAAACTCCAAGGCCAATTTTAATCGCTTGTCCAAGTTTTAAAAAGCCACCGTTACTTTCTTTAAACGCTTTTAAAGCTAGAATAATAACGACTACAGTCATTACAAAATTGAGAATTCCTAATGACCAGTGAGGGGCAAGGAAGTTGTCTGTCACGTATAGTATTACATTAAAGAGAATAGCTAGTATACCTAGTACTAGACCAAATTTGAGCATTACATCTTTTGCAGATGTTGGTTTGTCTTCTAATATCATAATAATGGTTGTTTTGGTTATGGTCAGTTAGTAGACAAATATACAATATCGTTACACCGAGCGTAGAAAAATCGTAACTTCGTGAAATAGGTAATATTTATTTTAAAAAATAGTTGCTCATTTTTAAAATTTATGTAAATTTGCACCTCGAAAAATAGAATAATTTTTAAGTACGATTATAATGAAAGCAGATATACACCCAGAAAATTTTAGAGTAGTAGCATTTAAAGACATGTCTAATGATGAGGTGTTCTTAACAAAATCTGCTGCAGATACTAAAGAAACTATTGAGATCGAAGGAACTGAGTATCCTTTAATAAAACTAGAAATCTCTAGAACTTCACATCCATTCTATACAGGTAAAGCTAAGCTTGTAGATACAGCTGGACGTATTGATAAGTTCAAAAACAAATACGCTAAGTTCAAGAAGTAATTTCTTGTTCTTATCAAGTACAAAGCCTCCTTTTACGGGAGGCTTTTTTTGTTTATTACAACTCATGTTTAAAAGCTGTTTGGTTTTCTTATTAGAGTTGGTGCTGAGCCTATTAGCTCTTCATGTAAATAGCAGTTCCTTGCTTACTATCCCATCTTATAAGAAGTTAAGCGCAAGCGTGAATTAATTGAACTAGTGGCACTCATTGCATTGCTTCTAGTTATTAAGTAGTTTTCTACACATTTTTATAGAATCTGTAATTATTATAGGAGTGATAAACCACTACAAATCCTTAAATTTGCAACCTTTACAATAGCAGATAACTATGTTTGATAATTTAAGTGATAAGTTAGATAAAGCCCTACACGTACTCAAAGGTCACGGTAGCATTACGGAAGTAAACGTTGCAGAGACACTTAAGGAAGTGCGTCGTGCTCTTATAGATGCAGATGTTAACTTTAAGACTGCAAAGGAATTTACAAACCGTGTTAAAGAAAAAGCTTTAGGATCTGATGTATTAACGACCCTACAACCTGGGCAGTTAATGGTGAAGCTTGTGAAAGATGAGCTTACAGAGTTAATGGGAGGTGATGCAGAAGGAATTAATCTTTCTGGTGCTCCATCTATTATATTAATGTCGGGTTTACAAGGTTCTGGTAAGACAACCTTTTCAGGTAAGCTTGCAAACTTCCTTAAAACCAAGAAAACAAAGAAACCTTTACTAGTTGCCTGTGATGTATATCGTCCAGCGGCTATTGATCAGTTACACGTAGTAGGAGATCAGATTAAAGTAGATGTATATTCTGATCGTGATGAAAAGAATCCAGTAAAGATTGCTCAAGATGGTATCGCTTTCGCGAAAGCAAACGGTCACAACGTAGTAATCATTGATACAGCAGGTCGTCTTGCTGTAGATGAGGTGATGATGAAAGAAATTGCAGATGTACATGCTGCAATACAACCACAAGAGACACTTTTTGTAGTAGACTCGATGACTGGTCAAGATGCTGTAAATACAGCAAAAGCCTTTAATGATATCCTTAACTTTGACGGTGTTATCCTTACAAAGCTTGATGGTGATACTCGAGGTGGAGCAGCAATCTCTATTAAATCTGTAGTAGATAAGCCTATTAAGTTTATAGGTACTGGTGAAAAAATGGAAGCGATAGATGTATTCTATCCTTCACGTATGGCAGATCGTATTCTTGGAATGGGAGATGTTGTGTCACTTGTAGAGAGAGCACAAGAGCAGTTTGACGAAGAAGAGGCTAGAAAACTACAAAAGAAGATTGCAAAAAACCAATTTGGTTTTGATGACTTCTTAAAGCAAATACAGCAGGTAAAGAAAATGGGTAACATGAAGGATCTAATGGGAATGATCCCAGGTGCCGGAAAGATGCTCAAAGATGTAGATATTGATGATGATGCTTTTAAGCATATAGAAGCAATCATTCACTCCATGACGCCTAGTGAGCGTGAAAATCCCTCCACAATCAATGCGAGTCGTAAAAAACGCATAGGAAAAGGATCTGGTACTTCGGTACAACAAGTAAATCAGTTACTCAAGCAATTTAATCAAATGAGTAAGATGATGAAAATGATGCAAGGAGGCGGAGGCCGCAAGATGATGCAGATGATGAATCAAATGAAATAACAATATCCTTAAAAGGCACCCATAACGGGTGTCTTTTTAATTTATATGAAACAAACTAAACCATAACGCTATTACCTATGACTATTCTTGACGGGAAGAAAACTTCAAATGACATTAAAAACGAAATCAAAGCCGAAGTTGATAAAATGAAAGCAAACGGTGAGAAGGTTCCTCATCTTGCTGCAGTGATTGTAGGTAATGATGGAGCTTCTCTTACATATGTAGGGAGTAAAGTACGTGCCTGTGAGCGTGTAGGTTTTGAGTCTACCATGGTGCGCATGACAAATATGACTAGCGAAATTGAATTGCTAGACAAAATTGAGGAACTTAACCAGAACGAAGATATCGATGGTTTTATAGTGCAGTTACCATTACCTCCTCAAATTGATACTCAAAAAGTATTACTAGCAGTAGATCCGGATAAGGATGTAGATGGTTTTCACCCTACAAACTTTGGAAAGATGTCTCTTGATATGAGTACATTTATCCCTGCAACGCCATTTGGTATCCTTGAGCTTATGGATCGCTACGGTGTAGAGACTAAAGGAAAACATACCGTGGTTATAGGACGTAGCCACATTGTAGGTAGACCTATGAGTATATTAATGGGGCGTAAAGGCTTCCCAGGAAACTCTACTGTTACCTTAACACACAGTCATACTAAGAATATAACGCAAATTACATCACAAGCAGATATCATTATTACTGCACTAGGAGTTCCTGGATTCCTTAAAGCCGAAATGGTAAAAGATGGAGCTGTAATTGTAGATGTGGGGATTACTCGTGTACCAGATGAAACTCGTGAGAGAGGTTATTATATTACTGGAGATGTAGACTTTGAGCCTGTAAGTAAAAAGGCAAGTTTTATCACGCCAGTACCTGGAGGAGTAGGACCTATGACAATCGCAATGTTGCTTAAGAATACATTGCTAGCACGCGAACGTCACAGAGCAATGTCTAAGAAAAAATAATTAAGCGTGTCTTGCGGCTCCAAAGAAAATAGGAAGCGCTATCATGAGCATGCTCATGATACCTAGGATAGTAATAATCCAGTTATATCGTTTACCAATGAGTCTTGATAATACATATAACAAAGTTGTTGCAACTCCTAGAATAAGTGGAATCCCAGCAACCGAAGCTGCGTTCTTGCTTAAAGTACCATAATCGCCATAATAGAGCATTGTGGTACAGATGATAATAAAACAGCCCAGAGTGATTAAGTTCCACTTTGGGCTGTTCTTTTTTTGTTTAAAATTCATATTATTTGATGACGTTTACATCTGTAAAGTATAGTCTAAAGCTACCATCTTCACTCTTGTGATCTGTAGCTATAGAAAGCCCTTCGATATTTTTGTATCCTTCAAAAGTTGTAACCATAGAAGGTTCAGTAGCATTTCCTTTTCTAAATACCCATTCGGTAATTACGTAGTCATCGCCATAGTAGAAGTCGTAGGCGTCTCCTGGTGTGTAACCTCCTTCATTTCCGTACAGAAGAGTAAGTTTTTTAGTTTGCTTTCGCGAAAGCGGACTCATAACACTGTCGGTTACTTTTATTGAAGTTTCTTCATCCCAAACAAGTTGATAAGGAGCAAGAAGCCAGTATTTATCATTTATAAACCCTTGGTCTGCTTGCATAGAGGTGCTGTCTACGGTAGCACGATTATAAGAAATGGTATCTCCAGCGGCAATCATAGTCACATCATTTGTGACTGGTTTCCAAGACCATGAACGACTTGCTACAGTAGCACCGTTGCGATCTACATTAAATGTAAAGTCAAGTTGTTTTACATCTTTCCAGTTTGCTAGACCGTTTGCATAAGCAACTTTTTCTGCCTCTGTGGTTGGTCTGAATGTAGCTTCAACTTCTAAGTTATTGGTGTCTCCTATAGTTGTGGTGTTCTCCTCTTTACAGCTTAATATAACTAGAGAAGATGCAAGAAGCATTGAGTATAATTTCATAGTGTTATTTTTGAGTTACAAAAATAACTAAAAAAAAGCCCTGTATAAGATTATACAGGGCTTTGCTATATTTACTATAGATTACTGTACTACAAGAACGTTGTCTGTGGCTGTCTTGTTAAGTGGGCAGAAGTAAACATACTCACCTTTAGTAAGTTTTGTAACGTTTGAAGTTCCTGTTGTGTTGTTAGGTACTACTGCAGTTACATAAGCAGTTTTGATGTGATTTTCTGGATTAGAAATATCTTTTCCTTTAGGTACTAAAACAAAACCTACATCTGTACCTACATTGTTATTTGCAATTGAAAACGTGTAAGTTCCTTCACTTACTACGATTTGCTTTTGAGTAAACTCTCCTTTAGTTTGCTCTAATGCGATTACTTTGTTTGAGCTCTCCTTCATCCTTTTATCTTGCGCCTGTGCAGAAAAAGAAACCGTTAAGATAAGTACGAAAATTGAAATTATTTTTTTCATTGTATTGGATTTTGAACGTAAATGTTTTTTTAAAAATCAGTTTAGTAATTTCATGGTGGTTATAGTGATCACTAAAGCTTTACCATTTGAAATTCTTATGCTCGGTTGGACGGAGCTTTATGGGAACGCTTACATCTTAGTAGAGATAATTCTGTAATTAAGTAGTAACTAGTTGTAAGTCAATTATAAATAGAACTTTTTTTTGTGCTGAGTAATCCAAATACAATCTTTCTAGCGTATATCATATTATATAATGGTTCTTAAATGTGTTGAGTCATTTAAGATTGATAAATAGATTACCGCAAGTTTCCCAAATAAATCCCTCATTCTGAAATGCGTTTTGAAGAACAATTCTTCAAAACGCATTCTTTCTTAATATGAGAAACAAAAAAAAGCCTCTCCATTTTGGAAAGGCTTTTTTTTTAAAATTTTTGATGCGATTAATCTACTGCATCTTCTACGTCATCTACTGCATTTTCTACTGCGTTTCCTACTTTTTCGCCAGTAGTTTTTTCTCTACAGCTTGAAAATGAAAGTGTAAAAATTGCGATTGCTGCTAGTGTTAAAAATTTCTTAGTCATTGTTTATGGTTTATTGATTAATTTGTTTTTATAACTTTTTTCCGGTTGCTAGCCTGTAGAGAATGCCTACTACGGCCAATACAAGTAAAATGTGAATTAAACTTCCTACTGCATCTCCAAATCCAAAGTATCCTACGAGCCAGCCTATAATTAGGAGAACTACAATTAGGGATATAATATCTCTCATAACAATTGGTTTTATAGTTATTTGAGAATAAAAGTAGATGGATTACTGAGATCCAGATGTTTGCTTAACGATATTTAACAAGGCATTCTTAATATATTGACAATTTCCCTGGAGACGTTGGGAAAATTTATCGTGCTAGTTTTGGCTAGTCAACTGTAACGACCACTTTTTAAATCCTGCCTCAAGCTTATGAGCTGTATGTGCTAGTTGTTGTACACTATGACAGCGATTGCGGTAAAGGACTTCGAGCTTTTTACAAAGTTTAGATAGTTGGCTTACGCGCTCCTCTATATGCTTTTGAAAATAAAGTTTTTTTGAATAGTCGGCAGTTACTGCCGCTTCGGCAATAGACATAGGTAATGATAGCGCTGTGTGCGAAATAAATTCAGATAGATTTGTGGCAAGTTCTTTTTCTAAAGGACAGTTTAAAATACTGTGTTGCAAATTTCCATTAGACAGCTTTCGCGAAAGCGTAAAAAGATCCATAGCCTCATTGTATAAAGCGTGACGCTTCATATCAAAAGATTGCTTAAACTGTGGTTCTTGAACTATTTTCATCGTAAAGTAAAAATACAATCAGAATACTTATTGTAAATTTGGTTTATTAAGCAGAATGCTATTTTTGCTTTAAGAATATTGTATTATTAACCTTGAAGTTTAAATTATATGGTAGATGCACTTAATAATCGTATTTTAAAATGTTTGCAAGAAAATGCGAGACAGTCTAACACTGCAATTGCTACACAAGTAGGAATAAGTTCGCCAGCCGTAGGAGAGCGCATAAGAAAGATGGAAGATGCAGGGATAATACTAGGTTATAAGGCAGAAGTCTCTGAGGAGGCTTTGGGGTATCAACTCAAAGCAATTATTACGATAAGAGCTTTTATGGGGAAGTTGAAACCTTTTTTAGAAAACGTAAAAGGATGGGAAGAGGTAGTGAATTGCTATCGAATTACAGGTAATGAAAATATTGTGATGGAAGTCGTGTTGCGTAATCAAAAACACCTAGAGCAATTTATAGATAGAGTGATATCGTACGGGGAGTCAAAAACGCAAATAGTGCTTTCTCACGTAGTTGCTCAAAATCCTATTCTTAAATAGCAAAGAAGCTTAATTTTTTAAGCCTTCGTCCTCACTATCCTCCCAGTCATCATCTTTATCTAGATTATTTAAAAATGTGTTTGGGTCTATGTTCTTTAGTTGGGCGGGATCATCAAAGTTTACACCTGGGGGATTAAAGAGACCCCATCTATCAATGATATATTGAGTGGCATCAAAGGTCTGTACCCAGCGAGCAAAAATAGGTCTAAGCATCTCAATAGCATCTCCTAATAAATCGAGATACTCAACATCTTTATAGCCAGAGGCTAGTAAACCTTTTGAATCCTGAATGATTTCTCTAGCCGACTTTCTTACTACGGTAGCATTCTCCATTTTGAGGTCATACAGATCTACTCCGTGAGCAGTGGCTATGGCAGACGGAATAAGAATCGCATTATCCATCATTTGTTGTGTATATCGCTGGTAGAGCGCTTTTTTATATTGAGAGTTAGGATTGTTGTCCTCTAGCTTAATACCTTCTATGATATGCTCTACAAGATGAAGAATTACAACGCCTTGTCTAAAAACAGGGAGCTTGCGCCATTCATCTATTCCGCTTTCATAGTGATTGTTTTCATCTTCGGTCATAAGGATTTATAAGAAGTTGTTTATGTGGTCGTTACTTACTATTAAATATAGTTAGAGATACATAATTGCATGTAAAACTAAATATTTTATAATAGTTTAAAATTAGTAATTAATGTACTTCACTACTTCTCGTTGAGTAGGTAGAAATCACCGTTTATAGGTTGCTAATTTCTGAAATATAACTGCTGTTGCATTCTTCATGCAACGGATTAATAAAAGTCATTATTACCTTTAACTTAGTAGCTATTATAGACTGCATTTTTAAATAAGTTTAAGTGGTTACATGGGATGTCCTCTAATGGTAAAAGCGCTGTAGAAAAAAATCCAAATATTTCTGCTTTTGTCTTTATAGGAACTCTATCAAATTATGCTATTTTTGTCTATGCAAAATAACGTCCTCATATTAGACTTCGGGTCTCAATACACGCAGTTAATAGCACGTAGAGTGCGAGAATTAAATATATACTGCGAGATAAAACCATTTAATAATCCACCAAAAGATCTTTCTTCTTATAAGGCTGTAATCCTTTCGGGATCGCCGCATTCTGTAAGAGGAGAAGATGCACCGCATCCAGATCTTTCAGAAATAAAAGGTAAAAAACCTCTTCTGGGAGTTTGTTACGGAGCGCAATACCTTGCTCACTTTTATGATGGTGAGGTAGGACAATCTAATACTCGTGAGTATGGACGAGCAAAACTCTCTGTAGTAGACGAAGGAGAACTTTTTTTAGAAGGTGTTTCTGTAGGAAGTCAGGTATGGATGAGTCATAGTGATACCATAAAGAAATTACCAGAAGGAGCAAAACGTATCGCATCTACACACGATGTAGAAAACGCTGGATACAAACTAGAGGGAGAAGAAACTTATGGGATACAGTTTCACCCAGAAGTATATCACTCTACAGACGGAAAGCAGATTTTAGAAAACTTCTTAGTGAAAATTGCAGGAGTTGAACAAACATGGACGCCTGATGCCTTTGTAGATACTACGGTTGCAGATCTAAAAGCAAAGCTAGGTGATGATCGCGTTATTCTAGGACTCTCTGGTGGTGTTGATAGCACAGTAGCCGCTACATTACTTCATAAAGCTATAGGAAGAAATCTTTACTGCATTTTTGTAAATAATGGATTGTTACGTAAGGACGAGTATACGCAAGTGCTTAAACAGTACGAAGGTATGGGTCTTAATGTAAAAGGTGTAGATGCTTCGGCACGTTTCTTGGAAGCCCTAGAAGGTGAGAGTGATCCAGAGACTAAGCGTAAAGCTATAGGACGCGTTTTTGTAGAAGTATTTGATGACGAAAGTAAACTTGTAGAAAATGCAAAGTGGCTTGGTCAAGGTACTATCTACCCAGACGTTATTGAATCTGTAAGTGCAACAGGAGGACCAAGTGCAACTATAAAATCTCACCACAATGTGGGAGGATTACCAGATTATATGACGCTTAAGGTTGTAGAGCCTTTGAGAATGTTATTTAAAGACGAAGTTCGTAGAGTAGGAGCGAGTATGGGATTATCACCTGAGTTACTAGGTAGACATCCATTCCCTGGTCCTGGACTTGCGATTAGAATTCTAGGTGATATTACTGCCGAGAAAGTACGCATCTTACAAGAAGTAGATCATATATTTATCAGTGGTCTTCGCGATTGGGGATTATACGATCAAGTATGGCAAGCAGGAGCAATGTTATTACCAGTAAACTCTGTTGGAGTAATGGGCGATGAGCGCACGTATGAAAAGTGCGTTGCACTTAGAGCTGTAGAGAGTACAGATGGAATGACGGCAGACTGGGTAAATCTTCCGTATGAATTTTTACAAAAAGTGTCTAACGATATAATTAATAAGGTAAAAGGCGTTAATAGAGTAGTCTATGACATAAGCTCTAAGCCACCTGCTACAATTGAGTGGGAATAAATTTTAACTATGAATAAATATATTACTGTAATTGCGATAGTTGTTTTTAGCGCTTTCGCGAAAGCGTGCTCAACACCAGCAGCTACAATATCTAGCAATACGGCAACTGTTCAAAAGTTTGTTTCTCATCAAGTGAAAGCTGGAGAAACTCTCAAGGACATAGCCTATAAGTTTGGTATTACCGAAACAGAAATTACTAAGCTCAATCCAGACGCTCGTGAGGAGGTTTACGAAGGATTGGTGTTAATTTTACCATCTACAGCAACTGTTGATAGAAAGACAGATAGTGTTACTCAGGATAACCTAAAGTTTAAAACACACAAGGTGAAACGCAAGGAAACACTTTATAGCATCTCTAAAAAGTATGGTGTTTCTCAAGAAGTGATAAAACGTTTTAATAAGTCTTTATATAGCGAAGTGTTACGAAAAGGTGATAAACTTCGTATACCTGTCAACTATAGCGAAAATAGTGTTACAGATGCAGTAGTAAATGTGCCGCAAACGCAAGTAGCGTATATAACGCACAATGTAATTGCAAAAGAGACTAAATACGGTATCGCTAGAAAGTATGGAATTACTATAGCAGAGCTTGAGAGTACAAATCCATCACTTAGAGATGGACTTAAAATAGGCGATGAGCTTAAAGTTCCTAAAGCAAATTTTGCAAAAAGCACCATCATAGATAATGATGAATATGCCTTTTATGAAGTGCAAAAAGGAAACACTTTGTACAGTTTATTACGCATTTTTAAGCTAGAGGCAAATGAGTTAATCGCACTAAATCCAGCATTAGACGAAGGTCTTAAGGAAGGAATGATCCTCAAAGTGCCTAAGGGAAGCCCAGGTTCTGGTACCCCAACGCAAGCTGTTGTAGAAAACCAAGGAAATCCTGACGTTACTATTCTAGAAGGTGAAAAAGGATCTCTGGTTAATCAATTAACGGATTTCTCTCCTAAACGTGTAGCTATAATGCTTCCATTTGGTGTGGGGCGTGCAAATGCTGGTAATGCCGAAGTAAATGAAAATCTACTTAGAAATGATCGTGTACTTAGACTATCACTAGATTTATATAGTGGAATGCTTATGGCAGTACAAGATGCTAAAAAAGCTGGTATAACCACAATTGTTGATACTTATGACACATCATACAGTAGCAAAGATGGCGCGGCAACAAATGCACGTAAAGTAGAAACGATTATTCAGTCCAATGATTTTTCTGGTGTTAATGCAGTAATAGGGCCCCTTTTAGGTAAAAATATTGATCGTGCATCGTCTTTACTTAATGCACGTAACATACCCGTAATATCACCTTGGTCTAATAATGTAGCTGGTGGAAGTAACGTTTTTGTATCAAGACCAGAAGATAATTTGTTAAGTAAAAAGATGCTTTCTTACTTAAAAGCTAATGGGGTAGGCAAAAATATCATTGTAATAGCAGACAAGAAAAATAGTGCTACATTATCAAAGATAAAGGCAATTTTTCCTAATCTAAAGACAGTAACGCCTCGTTCTAACGATAAAGGATATTTCTTGTATCCAGGAGATATTCCAGCACAACTTTCTAGCGAACTAGAAAACTGGGTGATTGTAGAGACTAATGATGTTCCTTTGATTAGTAGTGTTACTACGAGTCTCAATGGACAATTAGGCACTATGAAAGTAGTAATGTTTACTACAGATAGGGGTAATGCTTATGATAGTGATGAGATACAACATGATCACCTAAAGAATCTTGCTTTTCATTTTCCATCTGCCGAGAAAGAATATAAGTACAGTAAAGCAAAAGCATTTATTGATAGTTATGAAACCATGTATGGAGTGAGTCCAAGCGAATCTGCAATAAAAGGATATGATTTGATGTATGACACTTTACTACGCCTAGCATACTCATCAGATTTGTACGCAGCAGCAGCGACTGGTGTAGAGACAGACTATGTAGAAAACAAATTTAAGTATAGCTCTAGAGCTAAAGGAGGCTTTTCAAATAGCGCGGTGTATCTTATGAAATATACAGATACATTAGAACTTGAAGAAGTACCTTTTGTAGAATACTAATTTGATGAAATTGAATTGTATTAAAAAAGGGATTGACGCAAGTCAATCCCTTTTTTAATTGTTAGAATAAATTTTTATAACCCTCCATTTGCTTGTAAATCTTGAATGCATAACGTGTCAAAATCGGGTAATGAATCTGTGTTGCTAGTATTAAAGATCGATGTTACAGTTTGAAAATACATTAAGCAGTCTTCTACATCACAATGTCTACCATTTTCTTCATCTTGATGATCTGATGTAAGCGGTGTTCCACCATTTACCAAGCCAAAAATATGACCAAACTCATGACGAATTGTTCCTGTCTCAATGGCTGTTCTATTTCCTGGGGTTATTGTGTTTTCACTTATGTCCATCAAAGTTTTTTCATAAATGACCATAGATGTGTTTCTATATGCTGTTCCTAATACGACAGAAGTATCAGTATCAGTAGGGTTGCTTTCATCAGAAAAGAATAACCATACACCCATCTCATCACCATTGTTAAAAACAGATCTATTCGCATCTTCTATGGCGACGATATCGTTTATGTCATAAGGACCTTCTTTATTTGTTGTAATTGTAGATTCTACAAGCGTAATGCCATCTGGTTTATTGAGTCTATCTTCTAAAAATGGTATTAGTAAATTTATAGTGTTATTCGTTGGTCTAAAGCCTTCTGGATAGGCTATTTCTACTCGTACGCTAGTAAACTCGTCACTGGATAATAATTCATTTGCAGAGGTTCCTAGCGGTTGCTTATTAGCAGCATTTTCTACTGGATCAGATGATATGGTGGTAGGGTCATCATCATCACAACTTAAAACAAAAAGAAGTGATAGTATCAAAAATGCAAGCTGTTTCAATGATTTCATGTGTATTATGTTCTATATTTATGCTATAAATTGAACAGCAAAAATGATGAAAAAATTATATATAGCGTTATTTCTACTTACTTCTTTATCTGGATATGCACAAGAGAAAACATATCACGAAGAAGTTCTAAGGTATTTTCAAGTGAATGGCACTGCAGATCAGTATAGTAATGCCACAAAAGGTCTTTTTGATTTATTGAAAAATCAATATGCTAGCAAGAATGTTCCAGAGGCAGTGTGGAACGAGTTAAAAACAGAAACACCTAAACAAGTTGATCGCGTCTTAAATATGCTTGTCTCTGCTTATAGAGGAAGCTATAATCAAGAGGATATACAGAATATGCTTGCTTTTTATGAAACCGATGCAGGCCGCCAGACACTTACGGATAAAACAGCACTAAATTACGAGCAACAAAAGGAAATTGCAGTTTTTTACAACACACCTACAGGTCAAAAGATCTTAACTGTAGAGCCAGATATTGCTCAGAACATAGGAGAAATATCAGAAATCTGGAGTAGAGATTTATACAGAATGATGGTAGATAAACTTGCCGAAAAAGGATATACTATGTAAGCGTAAGTTTGGCTAAATATTCATAATGGTCACCTTCTAAAATGAGCTCACAATTGAGCTCATTTTTTTGTGCATACCATGCAAGTCTTTCATAGTCTAGGTAAAGCCAGTCAAAGCTAGAGCTCTGCTCGCCTTTATAGCTCATCGAGTACGTCACCTCTCCATAGTAGTCACGATGTGTATCCATCCAGAAGCCGCCATCTTCGTCTTCAAACATAAATGCAATATCTGATCCATCTATAAGTATCTGACCATCTTTATTGAGTAACGTTTTTAGGTGCTTTAGATAATCGTCTATTTTTGATATACGCTCAAAAATCCCTGTGCCATTCATGAGTAGTAAAAGCGTGTCGTAGGTGTCTTTATGTTCTAGAATATTAGAGTGCACGGCATTTTTTAAACCACGCTTTCGCGAAAGCGTAACAGCTCCCTCACTAATATCTATTCCAGTAACATCAAGTCCATGCTCTTGTAGCCACAAACTATGACTACCCGCGCCACTACCTATGTCGAGGATAGTTCCCTTAGAAAGTGATAATGCTCGTTGCTCTATCACTGGCATTTCTTCAAAAGGCCTGAATAAATATGGAATAGGGATTACATCATCTTCTGCAATAGAGGAGTGCACTACGATATCTTCTGTGTACTTGTTATCAATAAAATCTTGGAGCGCTGCCCCAAAAATATCTACCTCTTTTGCCATAGCTTTATGATTACCTTTGCGCCATGGAAGATTTTATTAAAGCCCTCCCGCAGCTGGCCAAAGATAAGCAGAATGAGAATAAAAAGTTCTTTGCAAAGCTGCGCAGTAAACCTCCAAAAAACTTGGACTACATCATGCAAGAACTGCATGAAGATGAGTTTGAAAGAACAGATTGCCTAACGTGTGCAAACTGTTGTAAAACAACAGGGCCGCTCTTTACAGATAAGGATATCCAGCGTATCTCAAAACACTTCCGCATGAAGGAATTTGACTTTATTAAGACGTATTTACGTATTGATGAAGAGAAGGATTACGTGCTACAAGAAACACCATGCACATTCTTAGGGGCAGATAACTACTGCTCTATCTATGATGTGAGACCTAAGGCATGTAGAGAATTTCCACATACGGATAGAAAGAAATTTCAGCAAATTTCTAAGCTCACTATGGAAAACGTGAAGATGTGTCCAGCTGCCTTTAACATCGTAGAGGAGATGAAAAAGAGAATCAAAGTATAATTAACCTACTTAAAAGTGAAAAGCTGCGATATTTTAAAAACTCTTACCTAGTTCAATTCCGCCAAACACTGCAAGAATACCAAGACCGAAACTTGCAATGGCATACAATGCAAATGTCATAAAATCTCCAGATTTTAGAAGCACGTGATTCTCATATGCAAAAGTGGAGAAAGTGGTAAAACCTCCACAAAAACCTGTTGCTAGTAATAATGTAGTGTTACTATTAAGTGTGTTGTTTTTAAGAGCCCATCCTAAGATAACACCTATCAACAAGCTACCTATAATATTTGCAGCAAAGGTGCCGTAAGGTATACCAGAACTAGGATCATTTATAAACTTCCCTAGAAGGTATCTTGCAATACTTCCAGTACCACCACCTATAAAAACGAGTATAAGAGTTTTCAAGGGAGCTTATTTTAAATCTTCAATTGGCACATAAATTTCTGTAATCCAATCTGCCGGGTTAGGATGATCTTGAGGGTCTGTTACATAAACCTCAAAAGGCTTTTCTTTAGAAAGTGTATATCCTTTGTCCTGCACGTGTTTCATAGCAGTGCTCCATGCCTCTCCTAGATTTATATAGTTACCCACTAGAGTTACTTTTACCGCAGTCACTGTAGGCATATATCCGCTAAAAACGTTTGTATCTCCAGCTACAATAATCTTTTCACGCACAGGTAATGCATTTGTCATAATAACATCACCGTTGGGGAATGTCTCATTATAAATTGTAAAAGGCATTCCAGTTACTGCAATATTATTTTCAGACATAAATGTAGAGATGCCGTTATAGTTTTGAGACATGATAGTAGGTACAGAAGGAGCTTTGGCAGAAGTAGTTCTGTATAAATAGAAACCTCCACTGTATTGCGTGATTCCATCTATATTAACGTTGTATTTTCCTATTTCTTCACGAGCAGCGGCTTCAAGACCAGTAAGCCCTTGCTCATACATTTCTTGCATATCGGCTTCAAAGTCCATTCCTGTAAAGGCAAAATATACTTTATCCATGAGCGTATGCTCACCTTTGATTCCCCATGTTGCTATGGTAGCAAGTTGTTCTGTAGTTTCAAATGTCCAGTACACCTCAGGTTTGCGTTCACCTCCTGTCTCTTATACACATCTCCGAGCCCACGAGACGGACTCCTATCTCGT
>OJBP01000400.1_pt1 | contig 23376 bp, 22 predicted proteins | sample 1590691 | NCBI WGS metagenome assembly OJBP01 (sample SAMN05416848, study PRJEB24817) | seawater metagenome | isolation source: Sea water | place: Canada:Atlantic | collected 2013-07 | reverse complement strand
AGATAGGAGTCCGTCTCGTGGGCTCGGAGATGTGTATAAGAGACAGGTCTAGCAGCGCCATGTCTACCATCGCCAGCGCAGAGGAGATAACGCTGAGGAGTGGTTTTAACTCATCAAGAATGCGCGCATAGTTGAGTGCATTTTTACCTTTAAGATATGGAATGATCACAAGGTCTAGCGCTCTAGCCACATCATCACCAGTTTCCTTAGTTACCTCAAGATCTGGAGCAGCGCAACCTAAACCTATGATGTTGCTGTCTGTCTCTATTTTGAGAATAAAATTAGTTGCCTGCGATACAGTCTCATAAGCAATCGTATAAGGTGCAGTGAGTGTAAGTTCTAGACGCTCGTAACTAACGTTTGTGATTTTCATGGATTATTTAATGTGTTTTTCAAGAACCTTTATTAAGCCTTCTACGCCATGAGCAAGTACATCAAAAGCAGGAAGGCCTGTCTCGTCTGTAATCGCTTTACAAGCTGGTTCAATTTGTTCTGGTGTCATATTCTCGTGGTTTACTGTCACCGCAATGACTTTCTTGCCAGAGATTACCTCGATGGCATTAATCTGCTCTTGTAATGAGTGCAATTTATAGCCAGGGAATCCATCATATTCCAGACGTGTAGGAGCGTGTTGTAAGATTACATAATCTGGTCTTCCAGCTGCTAGTATTTCAAAACCTCCAGGGTATGCTGGGTTCATAAGACTTCCTTGACCTTCTATCACGATTACATCAGGTTGTTCATTATTGTAAGCACTCACTACTGCGTGCTCTATCTCTCCAGACACAAAGTCGTTAATGCAGCTATCCATTACCATGCTGTATTTTGCTCCTTGCATCCACGCAGTTTGACCGGTACCAATCATCTCCGCTTTTTTTTCGCCGTTGCGCAGTCCGTGTACGATTAACCATGAAGTTGTGCGTTTACCAATAGCGCTATCTGTACCTAAAACAGCAATCTTAAGACAATTCACTTTTTCTATTTCGCCAGAGAAAAAATGCAGGGTATCGCGGTCCGGAGTTTTACGTACGTCACGTATTTGAATGTTGTGCTCCTTACTTAGCGCTACAAGATGCTCATCATTAGTAAGGAAATCATGTAAACCACTATCTACATTCCAGCCCTGCTTAATCGCTGTTGCAATGGTTGCTCTTGCCTCCTTAGGAAGACGTCCACCATCTGGTGCAAGACCGATAACAAGTGATTTAGGTAATTGTTTTTCTTCTTTTAAAGTCGTGATAGCACTCTCAATATTTTTAAAAACTTTGATACCATTAGGTTTCCCGTCCAGCACTTCGCCAGCATCTTTACCTGCGTACGTGCTGTCTATAACACCTACTACATTATAACGTTCTGTAAAGCGCACTAAGCCGTGAGCTGTTTTTCCGTTTGCAGTATTAAAAGCGCCTTGACAATATACAAGCGCATTTCCGTCTATTGATTTTTTCATATTTGTGTCCTGACTAAACAGGTATGTGTTAATGTTATATCCAGCGACTGCTGGTTGTAGTTAATTTTTTGCAGTAAGTACTGCTACAAAACGATCTGGAGCGAGGTTCTCCTTTTCATCAAGTTCTAAGAGTGCAATAAGTCCAGCAGTAGAAGCAGGAAGAATGCGTAGTCCCTCTTTTTTAAGTAGGAGCGTACTCATCTCTCTCATTTTTTTATCACTAATGTTAAATGCTTTTCCATCAGATTGCTGGATAGCATACAGAGCTTCCTCTCCATCAAAGCTGTGCCAGTTTATAAGCGGCTCATTGTACTTAGTTTCTTTAATCTTATCTGGATCAAGATCACGACAGTGATCTAGTCCTTCTTTATGAGATTGAATAATAGGATTTTTACCTGTAGAAGAAGCTGCAATCATTTTAGGAATGCGAGAGGTTTTTCCTCGTTTGTATAAACTTACAAAGCCTCTATAAATCCCAGCAAATAAGGTTCCATTAGATACCGGTGCAGCGCAATATTGTGGCGCGTCACCTAATTCATCTACAATCTCTACAGCAATTTGTGAGTATGCAGATATCTGTAGCGGTGTATTTGCACCTCCAGGGTTTGCATCATACCATTCATGTTCTTGTGCTAGTTTACTACTAGTAGTTACTACATCCTCATAACTACCTTGTAGTCTAAAAATTGTAGCTCCCAGACGTTCCATCTCTACAACACGATCTGTGTGATAAGATTCTGGAATGTATATGTTACAAGCAATTCCGCCTAACTTTGCAGCAAGTGCAACTGCGACACCGTAGTTACCGCAAGTGGCGAGTGACATGGTATGAAAATCTCTACGCAGGGCATCATATACTTGTGCAAAGGCAATTCTATCTTTTTGTGTTCCCGTAGGGTTATCACCTTCGTATTTGATGTATAACTGTCTAATGTCAAACTCACGTTCAAGAGATTTTGCTCTTGTTAGACCTGTGTCACCTACTTCTAAGTTGATAATGTCTTCGTAAGATTCTAAACGGTCTGTAAGTGATTTTGTGGTGTCTTTTACAAACAGACTAAGTGCCATCGCTTCTGAGGATACTTTATTATCTGATGATTTTACACCGTCTTTAAGATTCATAAATTTAAAACTTAAACTTGTGGAGTACTACTTGGTGTGGAGGGAATACCGCTTTCGCGAAAGCGTGAGTCAAATCCATAAAAATAGGGCAGAAGGTATTGCCAACTGCCCTATGGTTATAAAGTTATTGAGCTTATTTGATTAACTCAAGAGCAGTAATAGAAAGTACTTCATACTCCTCATCATCTTCATTAATCTCTGAAGCTGTAGTGTAAGTTACTTTAAACATTTTCCCTTGAAATGCCTCAGTAGTAAGATCAAATTGCTTTGCAGCAGCATCACTCATTGCATCAAAAGAATGTGTAAGCTCATCTGCATCTTCAAAATAGAAAGTACCTTCTGCATAGCCAGTAAAAGTAGCGGTAACGCTATCTGTAGTCTGTACATTAAGAGCTAGTGTAACCACTGTAAAAAGGGCAATAAACATTGTTTTCATAATAGTGTAAATTAAAAAGTGTTGTTAATTTAAAATTGCCGCGTGTGCGACCACTATCAAATAGATTTCCCAATCTAGGATTTTACCCTATACCTTATACGTAGTGGGAGATAAGAATGTTACAAAAGGTGTTATAATTTTTTAAAATAATTGCAATTAATTTTAATCCTCTCGTTCTTCTTGATCTTCATCCTCTATATCGAGATCTAGATCGTCATCATCCGTATCATCATCGTCATACTCATCTTGATCAAAGTCCTCCATCGCTACAACTAGGCGCTTACTTACTTTGACAAGGTATAAGGTGTCTTCTGTAGTTACTTCTACACAATCTACCATCTCACCTTGAGCATTTTTAAAAGAAATAATATGATGAGACTCGTATCCATCTGGATACTTTGCTACTAGTAAATTTAATATATCATCATTGAGTTTTGCATAGTCTACAATGACGCGTCTTAGGTTACTCGGTTTTTTCATTATGCGTTTATTATTAAAGATGTGTTGAGACACCTTATTTACATATCTAAGAGGTAAGCAAAGATTAATGGCGCTACAATAGTCGCATCACTCTCAATGATAAACTTAGGAGTATCCATATCTAGTTTTCCCCAAGTGATTTTTTCATTAGGTACAGCTCCAGAATAAGATCCATAACTAGTAGTTGAGTCACTTATCTGGCAGAAATAGCTCCAGAAAGGAGTTTCTGTGCGCTCCATATCTTGATAAAGCATAGGCACTACACAAATAGGGAAATCACCAGCAATACCTCCACCTATCTGGAAGAAACCGATTCCTTTTTCTGAGTTTGCTGTATACCAGTCTGCAAGGAATGTCATGTACTCAATTCCAGACTTCATAGTCGTAGCTTTAAGTTCTCCTTTCATCACGTAGCTCGCAAAGATGTTACCCATAGTACTATCTTCCCAACCTGGGCAGATAATAGGTAGGTTTGCCTCTGCAGCTGCATACATCCAGCTATCCTTAATGTCTATCTCGTAGTACTGCTCTAATACTCCAGAAAGTAATAATTTATACATGTACTCATGCGGTAAATAACGCTCACCAGCAGCCTCTGCATCTTGCCATATCTTTACGATATGCTCTTGAATACGACGAAAAGCTTCTTCTTCTGGAATACACGTATCTGTAACACGGTTAAGTCCTTTTTCTAGTAAATCCCACTCATCTTGAGGAGTAAGATCTCTATAGTTAGGCACACGCTTGTAGTGACTGTGAGCCACAAGATTCATGATATCTTCTTCAAGGTTTGCACCTGTACAAGAAATGATATGCACTTTTTTCTGGCGTATCATCTCTGCAAAGATTTTTCCTATCTCTGCAGTACTCATTGCTCCGGCAAGAGAAACAAGCATTTTTGATCCTTTTTCTAGTTGTGCTTCATACCCTTTGGCAGCATCTACTAACGCAGCTGAGTTAAAGTGTAGATAGTACTTCTCAATAAATTGTGATATTGCTCCTTTATTAGTCATTATAATCGTCTTCTTCTTGATTAACTTTTTTGCTTTTTTCTTGTAATCCGCTTACTTCGTACTCTTCTCCAGCATCTTCTTGCTCAAACTTATAGCTAAGCATTTTGTAGTATAATTTTGCCGCTGCAAACTCAGAAGGCTTGCTATTTCCGTTAGGACAAAGCTCTACAATATCAAAACCTACAACATTCTTCTCTGCAAACACGCGACGTAAGAAGTCTAACGTTTCATACCAGAACAATCCTCCAGGTTCTGGAGTCCCTGTAGCAGAAAGTACAGATGGATCAAAGGCATCTAGATCAAATGTTACATATACATTTTCTGTCATTGCCTCAATCGCATTGTCCATCCAGTAATCATCTGTTGCCATCTCGTGAGCAAAGAAAACATTATCTTCATTCATCACTGTTTTCTCTATGGCATCCATACTACGTATTCCTACTTGTACAAGATTTGTAGTTTGATTTGCTTCATACACAGCGCAAGCATGATTACAAGTAGAACCTTCATAAGACTCACGTAAATCTGCATGTGCATCTATTTGTAACACAGTAAGATTATCAAATGTTTCATTAAAAGCACGAATGGCACCTATAGATACAGAATGCTCTCCACCAAACATGGTAACAAACTTGTTACGTTTAATGTTTTTCTTTACAATCTTGTGTACAGCTTCCACCATTGCTTCTGGTGATGTATTTTCTGTGATAGGATCTGCAAGGTGTATCCCTTGTTTGTAAACTTCGCTTTCAGTTTCTATGTCGTAAAGCTCCATATTTTCAGAAGCATGTAAAAATGCTTCAGGACCCTTGTCTGCTCCTTTGCCCCAAGTACTAGTTCCGTCATAAGGAACTGGAAGTAAAACAATTTTAGCTTTTTCAGCTCCTGCATATTCTTGTGGTATGCCTGCGTACGTTTTCATGGTGATACTAGATGTTAGATGTAAAGTGAGAATGTTGTTTTCTCGGTGTTGTTACTGTTAGTGGTTATATAATTGATTTAATATTTTTTTGTTTTGCTTTCGCGAAAGCGTATTTAATACCCTAAGATACCTAATAATTGCTCACTCGTTTGCTGTTCTGCAAATATTTCTGTGGTAATCTCTCCATCTTCATTGCGGTCAATGAGGATGTGCTTAGGAGAAGGAACAAGGCAGTGTTGCAGTCCGCCAAAACCTCCTATAGACTCTTGGTATGCTCCTGTATTAAAGAAACCTATGTAAAGTGGTTTGTCTTTTTTGTATTTAGGCATATAAATCGCGTTCATGTGCTGTTCGCTGTTATAGTAGTCATCACTATCGCAAGTAAGACCACCTAATAATACGCGCTCATACTCCTCATTCCAGCGGTTTACGGCTAGCATGATAAAACGTTTGTTTATAGCCCAAGTATCTGGTAATGTTGTGATAAATGAAGAGTTAATCATGTTCCACTTTTCACGGTCGTTTTGTTGCTTCTGGTAAAGTACTTCATAAATAGCTCCGCCGCTTTCGCCAACGGTAAAGCTGCCAAATTCTGTAAAAATGTTAGGCACCTTTACATCTGCATCATCACAAGCTTGTTTGATCTGTGCGATGATTTCATTAATCATGTATGCATAATCATACTCAAAAGCAAGTGAGTTCTTTATAGGGAAACCTCCACCTATGTTTAGGCTATCAAGTGACGGACAAATCTTTTTAAGATTGATGTACACTTTGATACACTTCATGAGCTCGTTCCAGTAATAAGCCGTGTCGCGTATCCCTGTGTTAATAAAGAAGTGAAGCATTTTAAGCTCAACCTTCTCGTTATTTTTAATCTGGTTATTAAAGAATGGAACGATGTTTTTGTAACCTATTCCAAGTCTTGAAGTATAGAATTCAAACTTAGGCTCCTCCTCAGATGCTATACGAATTCCTACCTTAAATTTGCCATTAATCTGGTTGCTTAGAAGGTCAATCTCTTCGTAGTTGTCAATTACCGGAATTGCATTTTTGTGCCCGTTATTAATAAGACGAGCAATGTTTTCTACATACCTCTCACGTTTAAACCCATTGCTTATTACGTATGTATCGTCTGTGATTTTTCCCGCAGCTTTTAAACTCTCTACAATATCTATATCAAATGCAGACGAAGTCTCGATATGTATATCATTAGAAAGTGCTTCGTTAAGCACGTGCTTAAAGTGTGAGCTTTTTGTACAGTAGCAATAGTTATAACTTCCTTCATAACCATTTGCCTCGATAGCATCTGCAAACCATTTTTTTGCTCGCTGTATGTTATCAGAGATTTTAGGTAAATAAGTAAACTTAAGTGGTGCACCGTATTGCTCTACAAGTTTCATAAGGTCTATGCCATGAAACTCTAAGTGGTTTTTATTAAGGTTAAATTCCTCTTGTGGGAAATAATACGTCTGCTCGATGAGATCAATGTACTTGGTCTTCATTAATTAGTTTTAAATGTGTAAGGTATAAAAGGTATAGAAATGAGGGAGATATTCCCTTTAAGAAAAAGTTAATTCTATGAACCTCAGATGCGGAAAATAAATACAGTAAATGGAGAGAATGCAAATTCTTCTAAACGCTTTATAGCGATATTGATGTTACAAGCCGGCCATAACATTCGGTTCCCAAATCTTTGGGCAGCTTTTGGATTAGACTTTGTGATCATCCTAAGCCCGAATATGAAATCGTTTTTCATTTTAGAGTAGGCAATAAGCTCGATTGAACGAACTTATTTTGCGCGGCAAACATAAACTCAAATTTTAATTGGTGAAATAGCTTGTCAAGTAATTAACAAAAAATTAACTATTTATTGTTGTTAGTAATATTTTGGCGCTCAAATACGGGTCGCTATATTCTTAATAATGAGGAGGCCATATTCATAAAATTATTGTTAATAAATAAATTTTGCGCTCGTTAAATGACAGCCAAATAGGTGTGTTAATCGTTAAACTGTGTTAATCTCGTATTCTTAGAAAACCTTTCAACCTTTTTTCAACGTACATATGCAGAACAATAATCAATTTAACTTTAAAAATTACGTTTATGAAATCAATAAAAATTTGTGGATTACTTTTAGGAGCAGCATTAGTAGCTGCAAGCTGTTCATCTGACGATGAAGGAGGAACAACTGTTGTAACTGCAGACTCACGTGCAGAACTTTATGCATCAAGTAATAGTGATGGTGATGTAACGGTGTATGATGTGAGAGATACATCAAATATTACAGCTGCTAGCTTTGGAACAGTTTCTACAGATGCAGAAGGTATCTATTATGATGGTTCTAGTGATGAGGTAACTCAGGCATCTAGATCAGGATTACAATTAAACGCTTACGGTAACGTACTACTTTCTACTGCAGGAGTAAACCTTACTGCAACAGTAAGTAGTAGTGCAGTATTAGTAAGCCCACGTGATCTTGCCGTAAGTGGTGATTTCTACGTAGTTTCAGACAATGCAGATGTAGATGGAGATCCAGCAACAGCAGATGGTAGAATCTTTATCTTCCAAAAATCTGGAGGAAACTTTACATTGAGAAACACAGTAACAACTGAATTTGCTTTATGGGGAATTGAGTTTGTAGGATCTTCTCTATATGCAGTAGTTGATAAAACATCTGATGTAGCAGAATTTGAAGACTTTTTAGATAACAGTGCAGATGCAACTGTTTCAGCGAGTAAGAGAATTACTATAGAAGGAATTGTAAGAACACACGGTATTGCAGAAACTGATGGTACAATGATTCTTACAGATATTGGAGATGCAGGTGTTGATTCAGATGGTGGTTTCCACGTTATTTCAAACTTTGCTTCAAAATTTGACGCTGTTGAAAATGGTGAAACACTAGCCGTAGCTGGAAACCAAGTAAGAGTTGCAGGAGCAGCTACGTTCTTAGGAAATCCAATTAGTGCAGAGTATGACGCAGTAAACGATATCGTATATATTGCAGAGAGAGCAAATGGAGGAGGAAGAGTACTAGCATTTGCAAGCGTACAAGCAGGAGGAGACCTTGCACCAGCAGTAAACAATGAATTAGCTGGAGCTTCATCTTTGTATTTATATCAAGAATAGTAATCACATAATTCCAATAAAAAACCCTCAAGATATTTCTTGAGGGTTTTTTTATGCGTTCTAGTTTTTTATTCCTCTTCCTCCGCATTTGCTTGCATAGTAGAGAATACATTCTGCACATCATCATCTTCATCAAGCTTATCGATAAGCTTGTTTACGTCTGCCTCTTCCTCTGGAGTAAGTTGCTTCGTTACTTGTGGAATACGATCAAAACCAGATTCTAAGATCTCAATTCCTTTTTCTTCAAGGGCGCTTTGTATCGCTCCATAGCTTTCAAAAGGCGCATAGATATGTATCCCGTCTTCATCTTCAAAAACTTCTTCGGCACCAAAGTCTATAAACTCAAGTTCTATCTCTTCTACATCTTGTCCCTCTGCATTCACACGGAAAGTACAAGTGTGGTCAAACATAAATACTACAGATCCCGAGGTCCCTAGGTTACCGTCACATTTATTAAAAGCAGCTCTCACATTTGCCACCGTACGTGTATTGTTATCTGTAGCGGTTTCTACAAGTATTGCGATACCGTGTTGTGCATATCCTTCAAAGATTACTTCCTTGTAGTCGCCTTGGCTCTTATCTGACGCTCTTTTAATGGCACGTTCTACGTTATCCTTAGGCATATTTACCGCCTTAGCATTCTGTATAACAGCACGCAGTCTTGAGTTTGAGTCTGGATCTGGACCACCTTCTTTAACGGCCATTACAATATCCTTACCTATGCGTGTAAATGCCTTAGACATTGCGCTCCAGCGCTTCATTTTACGTGCTTTTCTAAACTCAAATGCTCTTCCCATGTATATAAAGTAATAGATATTTTCGCGTAAGCAAAAATCTCCTTTTTAATAATAGTGTAATTAAAAACGCGATCAATACAAATAGTATTGACCGCGGTAAAAATATGAAATCGGTTGATTTCTTTAAAATTTATAGTCCTTTATGCGCCTAAAATATCATCTATAGCTGCAGCAAGGTCAAAATCCTTTTCTGTCACACCATCTGCATCGTGTGTGTTAAGAGAGATTTCTAGCTCATTATACGTGTTTGTCCAGGTAGGGTGGTGATCCATTTTCTCACACTCAAAGGCAATGCGCGTCATGGTTGCAAACACCTCGCGGAAGTTTTCAAACTCAATCGTGGTGTGTATCGCGTTATCGTCATACTCCCAGTCTGGAAAATCTTCTAATCTATTGTTGATTTGATCGTCTGTAAGTTTCATATGCTTGTTTTTAAAGTGCTAGATAAAGATAGATAATTACGCTTTCGCGAAAATAGGATTTCGATTAAATCTTTGTTAATGGATGTATGCAGTTATAGTAGTCTAAACTTCATTCTATCCATTAATCGCCAGTTGTCTTTTATTTTGATAGATTTTCTTAAAATCACTTCAAAGTCAATGTCATTGCTACTGCATACTAGAATGATATGTCCCTTCTCAATAGCAATATTATCGTCTGGTTGAGGTTCATAACGTACGGTCTGTAACTGCATATCTTCCCATTGCACATTAAAGGCCGATCCCTTTCTCAGTACTTCTTTAAAATCCTTGGCTGCTTCTGTTTTAAAGTTGGCTATTATGGTTGCTACTTCAGGTATGTTTTCGCTAGAACTTGCTTGTATAATAGGGATGAGGTATAAGATGTCATCTTTGGTAGCCAGACTTTCAATGACCTTTGTATCATCTTGGTTTTTAAGTGCAGAGAAGATGTTCTTGACTAGTGTTATTTTTTCAAAATTTTCTTGTGCAACAGCAGTGAGCGATATGCAAAAGGATAAAAGTAGTAATAGCATCGCTACTTTTTGTTTCATAAGGTGAGGTGTGGTATAAATAAATAACATATTATTGAATTTCTGACACCCAGACATCGTTAAGATTTGAACCACTTGCATTGTAGCCTGCGACTATATAAAATTTGCTATTAAGGACACTTGCTGTATGACCAAATCTTGTTGTGTAATTCATGGGCTCAGAGTTAGCTTGATACCAAGATATACCGTCTGAGCTATACCAAATATCATTTGTTAATCCGCTACCTGATTCTCCACCAAAAATCCACATTTTACTATCTAGTATCGCGCTAGCACTTATGTTTCTTGGAGAGAAACCAGGGTTTTCTGTTACAAGTTCCCAATCAAGTCCATTAGAACTTGAATAAACATTATTTGTTACTCCATTATTGGAATTACCACCTAATACCCACATTTTATTATTAAAAACTAGACTTTCATTGAAGACACTTGAGTTTAATGGAGGGTTATTATTAACCAATGTCCACATTACTCCGTCAGAGCTGCTCCATACATCATTATAAGTAGATGGGGAAACAGATCCATCAAAACCATTAATCACCCATATTTTATTATCAAACACGACAGAAGAATGTATATATCTGGGAGGGAAATTTGCATTGTCATTTTCTAATGTCCAACTTATTCCATCAGAACTGGACCACACATCATTGAGAGCTATTGTAAATCCAAAATTATCAATACCAAGACCCCCAATAACCCATATTTTATTATCAAAAACGACAGATGTATGAAATTCCCTAGGCGAAAAATCTGCATTTTCTGTTTCTAATGTCCAATTTACCCCATTGTTACTTGACCACACATTATTTGAAAAGGAACCACCTATGATCCAAATTCTGTTATTAAATTCAACAGAAGTGTGATTATTTCTAGCTAGAAAAGGGCCATCCGCTACAATATTTGCAGTAAGTAATTCTATTCCTTTTGTAGCAAATTGAAAAATGGTTGATACTGTTGAGTTGCCATTACTATCAGTAGCTATAACTTTCCAATAATATGTTGTGTCAAGTTCAAGTTCATTTGTAAATGCATAGCTCGTACTGCTTAAATTATTCGCAATTATCGTCTCCGGATCTTGAGTAGTGTCAAGTAGAAAATCATAAGTAACATTATCTCCATCTGTATCTATTGCAGTTTCCCAAGAGAATGTAGGCAAAGTTTGAACATTAAGACTATTGTTTGCAATAGTAACTAACGCGAATTCATTAGGAGCATTATTTTCTTCTGTAGGTATAGGATCATCACTATTGTCTGTCTCACAAGAATATAAAGTTGTTACTAACCCTAAAACAAATAAAAAATTAAGACTAGATATTGTACTTTTTTTCATTTTACTTTTTTTGATTGACTAAAACTTAAAGAGTATTTTTGTAAATGCTTAGTAATGTATTCTAATACTTGCTAAAGCAAAATAAGGTACAAATATTAAATTATTAAAGAATATTCGTACACTTATTGCTACAGGCAATGTAAACACACTTTTGCGAAAGCGTAAAGAGATGGACCTCAACCCTTTTTATTGATCTTCTAATATCCATACATCATTGAGGGTAGAACCATTACTAGAATATCCTGCGATAAGGTAAATGCTATTATTAAGCACGCTAGCTGAGTGACCCATTCGTGGTGAGAAACTAAAAGGACTAGATGTAGCTTCAAACCATGAAATGCCATCAGAACTATACCAACTATCATTTGGCAATCCAATATTTGATTCTCCACCAAAAACCCACATTCTATTGTTAACTACGGCAGCGGCACTTATGTATCTAGGGCTAAAGACACCATCATATGATGCTATTTCCCACTCAATTCCATCAGAACTGGAATATATATCATTCGTCAAACCATAAATATTCCTACCACCAAGCACCCATATTTTGTTTTGAAAAACAAGAGCTCCATGGCCTATATTACCATTTAGTGCTGGATTATCATTTACTAAATCCCATGTAATTCCATCAGAACTATTCCATATTTCGTTAAAAGCGCCCGTTGAACTTGTTGGGTCAAGACCGTTTATAATCCACATTTTATTGTCAAAAACTAAAGATGAATGAGCAAATCTCGGTTGAAAATTAGCATTATCATTTTCTAATGTCCAATTAATTCCATCCAAACTTGACCAAACATCATTAAGCACTTCTAGATTTCCAGAAGTTGTAAGACCAAATCCACCAATCACCCATATTTTATTATCAAAAACTAAAGAAGTATGAAACTCCCTTGGTGAAAAATTTGCATCTTCTGTTGCTAAACTCCAATTAATACCATCTAGGCTAGACCAAACATTATTAGAAGTAGAACCGCCAATTATCCAAATTCTATTGTTAAATATAACCGAAGAGTGATTATTTCTAGGTGGGAAAGGTGCATTCTCTAAAAGGTTGTTAGTCAATAAATCTATTCCTCTTGTAGTAAAATTAAAAATAGGCGATACTGTTGAATTACCGTTACTATCAGAAGCAATTACTTTCCAGTAATACTTTGTGTTAGGTTCAAGTTCTTCTGTGAGAGAATAACTTGTGCTAGTTAAATTATTAGAAATTATCATTTCAGGATTTTCGTTTACATCAAGGAAAAAACTATAAGTAACATTATCCCCATCTCCATCGGTAGCTGTCTCCCAAGTAAATGACGCTAGTGTGTCAATATCGATACTATTATTAGAAACTGTAAATAGTTCAAACTGCTCTGGAGCTTCATTTTCTGTGGATATAATAGGTGGTGATGAATTGTCAGTTTCACAAGAAGTAAAGGTGAAATATAATCCGAGGATTAATAAAAACTTAAGTGGTATGACTGTTTTCATTATAATGATTTTTGAATATTATTAAATTTATAGTAATAGGCTTGTTTTGAGGGTTATAAAAAGTATTGCCTAAGTTTTAATAGAGGTAAATGTAAAGGAATTTAGATGATTAAGGAATATTCGTACAATATTTGTAAAACGTGGCATAAGTGCACTTTCGCGAAAGCGTAAAACAACACAGTTGTCATTATGTCTGATGTATTGTCATAGCTTCTCAAGACGAAACTACAAACTCTTTTTAAAATCTCACTGCGGATTTCCGCATATAGGTGGAAAAAGAGAAATATTCATTTAAAAACACATAGTGCTTATAAACAAAAAAGCCATAGCTCATACAATACGAGCTATGGCTTTGAGTGAATATGTATAGTTATTTAATTTCTTCCAGCCATTACACCGCCATCTGTATCCCATATGGCACCTGTTACCCATGCTGCTTTATCAGAAAGTAAGAATGTAATACTGTTTGCGATGTCTTGAGCCTCACCAAAACGTCCTATTGGGTGAAAAGCATTAAAACCTACCAATGCTTTTTGAGCTTCTTCTTCACCGCCAAAAACGCTGTTGTATACCGGAGTATATACAAGTGCAGGCGATACTGCATTTACACGTATGTTATCTTCGGCAAGTTCCATTGCTAGGTGTTGCGTGAGGGAGTGTAATCCTGCTTTTTGCATAGAATATGCAGAAGATGGAGTTGCCTTTACTGCTTGCTTAGCCCACATAGATCCTACATTTACGATAGAACCACCTTGAGTAGCTTTCATTTTCTTTGCAGCACTCTGTGTGATAAAAAAGAAACCTCTATTAAGATCTTGGTATGAGTTGTAATCTTCCATCGTGTGATCTAAAAATGGCTTAGGGCCAAAGATTCCAGAAGCATTTACAAGATAATCTAAGTTTTCTAGCTCGCTGATTTTAGCAACTAAACCATCAACTTCTTGTGTGTTTGAGATATTAACGGTGTGTTTAATTAGGTTAGGAGCATCACTTATTTTATCTGTGTTTCTACCCACTACGTGTACCGTTGCACCACCTTCAAGTAATGTATTTGTAGTCGCATTACCGATACCGCTTGTTCCACCAATTACTAAGGCTACTTTGTTTTCAAATTCTTTCATAGTTTAATTATTTAATTAATTATTTTGAATTAAAGACAGACAAGTCTGTCTTTTTAGTTGCAAATGTTTTTAAGTGATGAGTCGTTCACAAATATTTTTTGACTCTAGAATAGGCCAGTCTTCTTGGTGCAGGTGACTTTCTCCTACAGCGCTTTCATAAAGTAAATAGATTTGTCTAGCGAGAGAGGCTGTTTGAGGTTCATTTATTCCTTCGATATTAGCCGCTACAAGTTTTGTGATAAGAGCAATGAAAGTGTTTTTCTGTAACTGGATTTCGTCTCTTATGATTTTGTTATCTTTTGGTATTTCTGATACGGTCTTAATGCACCAGCAACCATTAAAATCCTTCTGTTGATAGAAGAGTGTTAAGAAGTCAAAAATAGCAAGGAGTTGCTCTTTTCCTTGTTTTTTTGAAGTCGTAAATGCTTCAAAATCTTCAAGAAAGCTTACGTTTTTATGTTTGAGATATGCTAAGCAAATCTCTTCCTTAGATTTAAAATGACTGTAGAGGGTCGCCTTTGCAATACCAGCTTCAGCAATAATCTGATTGATACCAGTAGCATTATAACCGTTCTTATAAAATAAGTTTGAGGCGGTTTCTATAATTCTACTTTTTACTTCTGCGTGTTTCATTGAGCAAATGTAGCACAAAATATTCAAAAACAGACAGGTCTGTCTATTTTACTTTTGAGTCACGCTTTCGCGAAAGCGTAACAATGGCAGCATCCATATTTGAAGGCTATAATTTATCAGATGACATTCTAATAATCTTTAATAGATTACATCATAAGGTTATATTTGTTGAGCTCTTGATTGTGTTTGAAAATAATAACAATCACATTTATTCACGATGAGTAGTTACTTGTGCTAGCTCATGAAATCAATATCCAGATTTTTGTTTATGATGACAATATATAGAATACTAAAGCTATGTGGTTTTAGTGTGTGCTTACTGTTACTTCTGGCTGCCTGTACACAGGAAAATACGATTAGTCCAAGTGTTGAGAAAAAACTGGCTGCTATGGATAGTCTGGTACAATTACAACCTGAGCAATCTATTGTGATACTAGATAGCTTGCTGAACGACCACGAAGATCTTAGTGTGCGAGAACGAGCATTACTTTTGTTTCAAAAAGGAGAAGCTCAATATGTAAGTTATCATTATGAGGAAGCATTTAATACGCAGTTGCAAAGCTATGAGCTATTTACAGCTTTAAATGATAGTTATAATGAAGGTCGCGCCTTAATCACGCTAAGTGGCGCTTCTTTACATATGGGAGATGTAGAAGGATCGCAGGCTTATGCTTTGAAAGCGTTGCACCTAGCCAAACTCATTGATAATACTCGTATAGAAGGTAAGGCGTACAATCAATTATTTAAATTGCATTACCAGTTAAAAGATTATGAGAAGGCGCTGTCTTACATAGAGGCAACAGATAGTTTATACTCCAGGCAAGCAGACACGCTTTCTATTATAGCGATAAAGAATAATAAAGCGAGTATATACTTAGAGTTAAAAGAATATAACAAGGCACTCAATAGCTACTCCGAGGCTATGAATCTGAGTCAGTCTAAGGGGGATCCCAAGATATTAGTAAGTGTGCTCAATAATATAGGATACACATATATAGAAGCAGGAAAATATGAGAATGCCGAACAATTTCTGAGAGGAGCTATCAGGTTAAATAAGAATATTAATGTCATAAATGCCGCACCATATAAAGGGCTGGGTAATTTGTTTTTATTGACCTCAGAGATTGATTCTGCCCGCGTTAATTACGATAAGGCGCTTCATATTTATCAATCTAATAAGAATGCAAAGGAAGAGATTAATGTGAGAGACAGGCTGGTGGCGGTTTCGCTTTTTTATGGTGATTATGCACAAGCTTTAAATAATCAAATAATTAGGGATAGCCTACAGCTAGATGTAAGTAGGTTAGAGCAGGACAATCTTTTAGAGTTTGCAAATGTCAATTATGAAGTAAAGAAAAAGGAAACAGAAATCGAGCATCAAAAGGAGATTAATGCTAGAAACAAATGGCTATTAATAAGTATCGTTTTGTTATTTCTTGCACTCTTAGTTGCTATAGGTTTTTATGTGTATAGTGCAAAATTGAGAGCAGCAAATAAAGCCACGACACTAGAGCAAAGCTTACTGCGTGCGCAAATGAATCCGCATTTTATTTTTAATACGCTGGCTGCTATTCAAAATATCACGCTAGAGGGGAATGCTATAAAGTCATCTAATTATATTGCAAAATTCTCAAAGCTCATCAGGCAAAATTTTGATTACGTAAGGAAGGAGTCTATCACTTTAGATAAAGAGATAGCAATGATTTCTAATTATATAGAAACCCAGCAACTGCGTTTTAATAATGCATTTACCTATGTAATTCATCATGATCCAGACATCAATCCTAAAGAGGTTAAAGTGCCACCTATGATGTTGCAACCTTTTGTTGAAAATGCTATCGAATACGGCCTTAAAGAAAGAAAAGAAGGAGGAGCGCTAGAGATTAAGATAGAAAAAGAGGCAAAGCAGCTATTATTTGTTATTGTAGACGATGGAGTAGGAAGATCTGCAAAAGCAAAGCAAGAGAAAGTGACCGAAGAGTTACACGCAACCGCTATTTTTAAAGAACGTTTAAAAATGAGAAAAATGGGGGAGGAGAAATCATTTATAATTGAAGATCTCTTTGATGAACAGAAGAACCCCACAGGAACTAAGGTCTCATTTAAATTAAAGCAGTAATGATTAAAGCAGTTATTATAGAAGATGAGTTTAATGCCTTAAACACATTAGATAAACTCATACGGTACACGCAAAAGGACATTGATGTGATAGCCAAGATTGATAATGTCCCAGAAGCAATCTCATTTTTAAAAGCAGAAAGTCCTGATCTTGTTTTTCTAGATATAGAACTAATAGGGGGAAATGCTTTTCAAATACTAGAAGCACTTGATAGTATTGATTTTAAAATAATTTTTACAACGGCTTATGATGAATTTGCAATAAAAGCTATAAAATTTGACACCATAGATTATTTGTTGAAGCCTATTGATTCTGATGAGCTATCAGAATGTATAGATAGATTTAGAGTCGCTTATAAAAAAGAGCAAGTCTATAAAAATGCGGTAGATAAAGTCTCAGAGATCAATCAAAAAGAGATTGAGAAGACCCTATTAATTAAAACAGCAGAGGCACAATATTTTTTACAAACTAAAGATATCGTACGATGCCAGTCTGATGGAGCGTATACGGTATTTCATACAGTAGATAGAACAATAATGAGTGCTCGTAATCTTAAGTTCTATGAAAATATATTAAGCGAGCACACCTTTGTACGCGTGCATCAGTCACACTTAGTAAACATAAAGTACATTAAGACTATTAATGCTAATAATACAGTACATCTTACAAACGGTGAGGAAATACCAGTGGCTACACGCAAAAAGTCGTACCTAAAACAAGTGCTAGATACACTTTAAACGCACTTATAAAACCAAAAATAGCGAATGTAAAACGCTTGCTAGAATACCCTTATCCCTGTCTTAGTTTTGAAGTAGATAACAACTTTAAAAACAAAATATCATGGGACTAAAAGAAAAAAGATTTACTAAAACATTTCAAGAAGAGCAGTTTCCACAACTACAAAAAGCGATCATTGAAGCAGCAGGTTTTGATGTTACTTTTAACATAGCATGGGACACATTATTTGAAGATCGCTTCTTACATCTTTATAGCGATTCTTACCCAAAAATTTATTTTTTACCAATCATCGAGGCATTTAAAGCTATCACCGCAGATGAGATGGGTAAGGAAGCCCTAGCCGAGAGCTTAAATGAAATACATATTACTAATACTAAAGATCACCACAATCCTGCAAACGGATTTACATTTTCTAATGGTGTGTTAACCTTGGATCACAGTGCAATAATAAACGCAGATAACGTGGAGAGCAGAACAAAAGTGCTCACTACTATATTAGAAAACAACTTGTAGTTGAAGGTGTCATTTAAGTAGAACTAGTAAGAGGTATTGGTATGTATAGATTTATTGTTTCATTAATTTTTATAGCAGTATTACTGCTTTTAGGAAGTTGCGGAGTTTCTAATGCTAACGCAAAAAAAGGATTTGACACGTATTTAAACACGCATCATCATAACAAATATGATATCCTAACCTTTAAAAGGAATTTTAATACAGCAACAATGAATCCTAACCTATACTGGGTAGAATTGAGCCTTAAAGAAAATCCAGAGATTGTCATTAATTTTAGATGGGATGCAAAAAATAATGATGTGTATGTTCCCGATTTTTATGAAGAAGACAGAAGTATTGAGGCGTTAACACAATATCAAAAAGAAGAAATTCTGTTAAGAGAAGAGATGTATCAAGTCTTAGATGATGATGTAGTAGCCATGGAGGTAAATGTCTTTAATCATGAAATCAACATCACACTAGATAAAGACCCCTCTTTTGATGATTTTCAATTCTTCTCAAATAAAATTTGCAGTGTAATAGATAAATATCCCAATACCTGGACGAGAGAGGCGCGTGTTGATTTCAGGCTGGAAGCCGAGCGAAAAGGTTTTTATGAACTGATCGTAAAACCTAATAATTATGATGATAGTAGGGAGTCGTATAGATATTATCCTAACTCCATAATCATCAATAATTACGGATCAACAAAAGCAGATGCTATTGATCAAATGGTGCAACAAGAATTTTCAAAACCTAATGCGCCAGTTTTTTTAAACCGAATATGGGTGCATCAATCAGATTTGAGTTCGATGTACTTGGCTATCGAGAAGCACAAGCCTCGTGAAGGAGCTCAAAATCCTAATAACTTAACAGAGGGTGCTGGTATGTTCTTAGTAAAAATGGATTATGATGATCTGGATTTAAAAATCATGTCATACTACGATTATAAAACGATTTCCCGAGATAACATATTCCTTGATCTCATGGAGCAATTGCCAGATGATTATAAATACCTCATAGAGGACTCATAAACCAGTTTACATCATGAATACATCACCATATTATAAAGCGTTTGTAGCCCAGACGTTAGAGGGAGTCCTACAGTCTATTTTCAAAAAAGAAGAAGACGTTTTGATAGCGATTTCACTGACTAACGGAGTCTACCTAGAGGGGTTACTCATTGATCTAAAAAAAGATGATAATCACACTACAGCTATCTGTTTACGCACTCAAAACGAAGAAATATCCTATGTACACATGCATAGCATTGCAATGGTTACAGTAAAACAACCTAAAAAAATGGTCGTGGAGCTGTCACAAGGAGCGATAAGTAGACCATTGTCATCCACTTCAAATGAGTTGACAGTATTACAACTCAAAATCTGGTTAAAAAATGAAAAATTACAGTTAGGAAGTCAGATTAAACATATCAATGTAGAAGCACTAGATCTCAAAGAGGAAAACAATAGACTTAATGTTCAAGACCTATTTGTAGCATTTAAAAACTGTATAGAGTCAATTACAAAAGACAGCTTAGGAAAAGAAGCTTGGCTAGGTGTTGACAACATCGTCATACAACAAGCAGAAAAATTACAACTTACTATTGAGGCAAGCACACTAACTATATCAATTGCAATACACAAAGCCTTGCCTCAAAACCTTTCTTCATTATTAGAAGAAAAATTACTTCAATTATTATAAAAACAATTTTATCAATTATAAAAACACAACATTATGGGACTTAAAGAAAAAAGAATCATTCAAGCATTTCAAAAAGAAGTATTTCCACAGTTAGAAACAGAAATCAACCGAGCTGCGGGTTATACAGTGCCTTTACAAATAGAGTGGAACACATTAATGGAGGACCGTTTCTCTCATATGTATAACGATTCATTTCCTAAAATTTATTTTTTACCGTTAATAGAAGCCTTTAAGGTGATTTGCGAGGACGCTATGGGAGTAGAGCTTTTAAAGTCAGGTCTTAAGAGCGTAGTAATTGTCAATGAAAATGATGAGCATAATCTAGAACGCGCTATCACCTTTGAAGAAGGTGTTTTGAAAATTAATCACGGCCCAGTGGTTAACGCAGATAAAGTAGAAGAAAGAGCTGAACGCATTACGTCACTTCTAGAAGAAAAACTAGAAGAGTTTGCAGAGGGAACTACAGTAGCTGCCACAGCAAATACATCAGACACAGCTGCTAGTGGTGGTCAGAAGGAGACTGGTGAATCTACAGTGACTATAGAAGAATTGTATAATCAGTCTATTGCCTTATCACTTGAAAAGCAAGAAATATTTGATGAGCTGGTAAAAGATTTAGGATGGAGTTGTGACATGCTAGAAGGGAAGGTAACCTTTGGTGATGACAAGGTGTTCGATATTCAAGTACTAGGAACCTATTCAGAAAATGAGAAAAGTTGGTTATGGGCATGGGCAAATAATCAAAGCGGTATCCCAGAAAAGTTTTTACAAACATCACAGGCAGTACAAGCATTAGGAAAGGCGTGTAATATTGAGGATTTTATAGCGCCAAAATTAGAGATCGACTCAGACCCAGGAATTTATTTTGCGGCCATTGCCTCAGTAATGGCAAAGGAAAGCTGTTACCTCGCGCTACCTTTTAAAGGCATCACTGTGTATGTGACCATTACTTCAGAAGAAGTAGAGAGTAAGGTGAGAACTGCACCGGCTTTGTTATGCTCTCACTTCACATTTATTGCTGCAAACTATTCCTTCCCTCACAAATACAGTCTGTATTTCTACCTTAAAAAGAAAGGTTATGAGGTAGAGCTACCAGGCAATAACATCATCGCTCAAAAAGGCGAAGATCAAATTCTTGGAATCTTTAACCTCAAGGGAAGACTCATGAAACTATCTAATTCAAAAATAACCGTTCAAGCTTAACAATATGTCATACACATCAGAAACACTTTCAGCACTAGAAAAAGAACATCAAACAGCGCTAGCTACTGCACAAGATAAAATGATAAGCGAGCTAAGCGATGCGCAAGCATCTGGAGATCATGCAAAACTGCAAGAAGCAAGCGTAGATTTTCAAAATGTAACCTCTGAGCTAGCGACTGCATATGCAAAACGTATTGAAGAAATAAATGCACTCAATCACAAAGCCACTGTAGAGCAAGAACCAGAAATTTATACAAATAAAAGAGCAGATGTAGATTTAAACCTACTTGTATATGATGGAGATAGAGACTATGTAATCGCTTTTCAAAAAGACGAGTTGATTCAAAAGACGCTAGAAAAAGTAAATAAAGGTAATAGCAAGTTTAAGTCTAGAAAACACCTATTAAAATCTAGTTTAAGACTTACAAAAACACTTGCTCCCATCCTCCATGAGATAGGAGAGCACTGCAAGCAAACCTTGAAACTTAAGGCAGATATTGAGTTTTTTGTATATCAAAGTGATATGTTTAATGCCTCATGCTATCCACCAGATGATAATAAGTTATACATCATTCTCTCATCAGGAATACTAGAGCGTTTCTCAAAAGATGAGCTCACCTTTGTGGTAGGTCATGAGATAGGGCATGTGTTATTTGAACACTTTGACTACCCGGTGAGACAGATTCTTGATCACGGTGAGAATGATCTCGCACCTATACACGCGATGAAATTATTTGCGTGGAACAGAAATGCAGAGATAAGCGCAGATAGAGCAGGACTGCTGTGTTGTCAAGATTTTGAAGCCGTTGGGCGTACCTTTTTCAAACTATCTTCTGGTGTAACAACAGATTCATTAGACTTCCAGCTTAATGCATATATAGAGCAGTTTAGTGATCTTGAGGAAGTGCTAAACGACTCAAATCACGACCCTTCAGACTGGTATAGCACACATCCTTTTAGTCCGCTTAGGATTAAGGCACTCGAGCTTTTTAATAAGAGTGAGACCTATGCAGCCTTTAACGATACCATTAAAGGGGAGATTACAGAAGAGGCGATGGAGCTAGAAATCAAGCGCATTATGTCATTAATGGAGCCAGAAAACCTAGATGACGAAAGCGAGCATTCAGAAAAAATACAGCGTTTAATGTTCTTAGGTGGTTACCTCATATCAAATGCAGATGGCGTGGTAGACGACTCAGAGATCCAAGCATTGAGCAGTATTGTAGCGCCTAAGGTTTTTGCAAACTGTATGATGACCATAAAAGGACTCACAGAAGATGAGATGATAAGCGAGTTGCAAGAGCTCACACGTGATTTACACATAGTGCTCTCGGTCATGCAAAAACTAAATTTACTACGTGACCTATCTATCATTTCCTATGCAGATGGCGAGATAGATGACAGCGAGATCATCGTGCTATACAACCTAGCAAGATTGCTACATATCAATACAGACTTTATAGACCGTGTCATAAGCGACGCACAAGGAGTAGACTAATAACGGTTTAAAGATTTCTACGCTTTCGCGAAAGCAGAGCTAGAATGGGGTTTAGGGGGCTCCAAAGAAGGGAAAGGCAGCAATACTATATTGCTGCTTTTCTATTGTTATAAGAATTTGTTAGGCTACGATGCGTGGTAAAAAAATAAGTACGCTTTCGCGAAAATGTGAAGTGATTAAAAACTTTAGTAAATCAAAAAGAGGGTTAAACCTACGGAAATAAAGTAGAAATAATCTTGTTTTTATAGTTCCAATTCCTTTTTTGCCACATTAAACTTTATGTTGTTGGGTTGATAACATTGTACTATAATCCCGACTATGAAATGGCGCCGTGCAACTGCTGTAGTCTATAAATATTAATGGCATTTCTTATAAGTTAGCTTTAATCAAGGATGCAAGCTCATTATCACTTGGTCTTGGTGCATTATCATCAATGATTTTTCCAAATTTGTCAAAAAGAAGATACCTTGGAATAGTCTTGATGTTGTAATTAGTATAAAGTTTTGACTTCTTCCAATCTGCAATTATATAATTATTTTCTTCGGTTGATAGGTTTTCTAATTTACTTGCACGAACCCAAGCTGAGTATTCCTTATCAATTGAAATTTGAATAATTTCAAATTCTGTTTTATCAAACGTTGTTTTTAAATCTTCTAGAAATGGCATTTCTTTTCTACAAGGTACACACC
>OJBP01000396.1_pt1 | contig 23470 bp, 14 predicted proteins | sample 1590691 | NCBI WGS metagenome assembly OJBP01 (sample SAMN05416848, study PRJEB24817) | seawater metagenome | isolation source: Sea water | place: Canada:Atlantic | collected 2013-07 | reverse complement strand
TACGAGATAGGAGTCCGTCTCGTGGGCTCGGAGATGTGTATAAGAGACAGCATTCTCACCACGTAGCCTACGAGTCTCCAATTCATTCTCATAATCAATCAGCTCATTCTCTTTCTCAATAGCTTTTTGTTCAGCTTTTTGATCTTTAAAGGATTGTTCCAGTTCCTTTTGCTGCTCAATGAAATCAGCTTGAAGGTTCAGCTTCTCTGTTAGAAATTCCTGTTCAGTAAGTAAACCGTCTGCATTCTGCTTTTCAAGTATTTCAAGCTTTTTAGAATAGATATCACGTTGACGGTCCTGTTCAACTTTAACCAGATCATCTGTCAATTGGGTTTCACTATCTATTTTGGAACGGTTCTGAGCAATATATAAATCGAGCTCCTGATTCAGGTTTTTAAGTGTTGCCTCCGATTGTTTTTCTGCAAACTCTTTTTTTATTTCCAGCTCTTCAAGTTGTGCCTCTTCCCTTGTCTTTTTGCCAATACTTAATTCATCGGCTAAAATTCTTAGCTTTTCATCGCGTACCTTTTCGGCAATATCAATCTCTTTTTCAAGTGCTTTAGCTTTTTCGCCTTGTTGAGCGATGTATATTTGAAGTTCTGTCTGGCTACGCTTAATAGCAGCATCACTCGCTTTCTTAGCCTCAGCAGCAATCTCTTGTCGTATGGTGTTCAGTTTATTGACCTGAGTAGTTTGCAACTCTAGTGCAGCGGATTCGTTCTCATTTTTCTGAGCGATCAATTCGTTCAGTTCTTTTTGATCTTCACGGTTCGTGTCATTAGATTGTTGTTCGAGTCTAATCTGCTCAATCTTCTTATCCAGTTGCTCGTTCTGAACTTCCAATAGATCCTCACTGAGTTCAACAGAACGCCTTGCAGCATCCTCTCGTTCCTTTTGAGATTTGGAACGGTCCTCAGCTATCTTATTGGCTTCCTTGATATTCTTATTGGCTTCGGATTGTAATAATATTAATCGATTTTCGCTTTCTTCAATATCAATATTAAGTTCCTGTATACGTTGACCACGTTTGTAGGCTTCATCAATTGTTTCTCCTAATTGTTTTCCAACTTTTACAAGTTTATCATATCCGGTTTCAATCTCATCGACTACCTCATTGCCTACGGCCTTGATATCATTAAAGCCATCTTTGAAATCACCGGTAAGTATTTTACCAATGCCGCCCAGTACCTTTTGAGCCTGTTCAAATTTCTTGACAATTAAATCCTCTATGAGCTTACCGAATTGTTTGATACCATCAGCTGTAAATAATCCGGCCAATGCTTCTCCTACATCTTGAAGGACACCAAATAATGTTTGAAATACTACTTTCAATGGAACCAGTACCTTGTTGACTTTATCAATACCCTTTTGGGTAGAACCGAAGTAAGCCACCAATGAACCCAATAAGACTATAATGGCTCCTATCCCGGTTGCGATCAATGCAACCCTTAAAAGTTTTAAGGCACCAGAAAAAACGTTTGTTGTAATTGCTGCAGCTCTTTGAGCTTTGGAGAGTCCTTCCGTTCCTTTTGCAGAATAGATCATTTGTTTTCCGGCAGCCAACGTTTGATCTTTAACTGTTGTAATAACTGGAAGGAAACCCCTTAAATACCCTGTAACTTGAGTAACTTCATTACCAAATAGGGAAGTGCCTCTGAGTGCTTCTCCCATACCTTCAGCATAATTACCTACATTTCTAGAAGTGTCACCGGTGGCTTTTTCTTCTTTCTTGAGCTGGTCGGTTAGTTCCTTTTTCTTTTTGGCCAACTTCAATGCCTGATCTGAATTCTCACCGTAAAGGTCTGCTTGTTTTGCCCATTCCTTGGATATCACGGAAAGCGCGTTCCTTCCCTGCTCAATGGTTTTAATCTCCTTGCCTTGTAGGTTAATCAGCTTTCCAAGTTCGCGCTGAGATGAATTATACTCTTTGCGAGTTGATTTATATCGTGCCTCCAATTCCACGTATTCACGTGAATTTTCCTTGGTAGTACCTTTCAGGCTATCAAGCTTTCTTTTTAAAGAATCCGTTTCGGCCTTCAAATCCTTTGATGAGGATATCACAGAATCGATATCAATGTCAAGTTTAAAAATCTCTATACGTTCAGCCATTATAATTTTAGTTTAATTGCTCTTTAGGGAGTAGAATGTTAAATGTGTAATATTTCATTCCTTCAATAATCTCATTTTTAGTTTTTCCTTGCTTAAAAAGCTTGTAATAGTGGGTTTTAAAAGAAGTAGAGTAGATGATTTGAACAAAATGATCTATTTGTAATTCATTTAGATTTGAATATTTTACAACAAACTCCAAAAGCTTAATTCGGACTATATCATATGTTATAAAATCAATCATTATTTTAATTTAAATCGTTTATACTGTGTGCCACTTCCACAACATAAGCCTGCATTTGATCCACTATTACTTTAAAAGAAGATTTAGATGAAGCCATCCTTATGTATGCGTAAAAGAATCGTTCTGAAAAAACAATTTCTAAGATCTGGCCACGCTGAAGTGTTATTTTTGATTTATCATCAAAAGCCATCTGGAGTATTAGTATTCTGACCTCATCCAATTGGGTGAAATCGTCGGAAGTGACGAACTTTGATTCTGTTGTGTTACTGAAATAATCAGTAACCCTTGTTAATATTGATTTTCTAGTCATTTTAATGTTCCTTTGGTAGGTACAAAACCTACTTTTTATCTTTTATTTCTTCAGTAGATGCTCTTGATATTATAAGCGGTCCATAGAATTTAATGCCAAACTCAGTGAGAGCTTCCATATAGTCATCAATGTGCATGGTACCATCCTTTTCAACCTTTGGTTTGTATTCCACTTTGTTAAAAAACTCCTGTATGGTGTACGGGATTTTTATAAATGGATGTTCTTTTCGTACAGTTGGCATTGGCGCAAAATCTGGAGTTTCCGGTATGCCATCTAAAAATTCAAGTAGTTCTAATTCTTTTTTAGGATCCATTGTTTCAGTTGATTTTAAGTTCATCATCAGTGTATTCTTTAAATACGATCGCTATGGGAGCTCCAGGATTGATTTCGTAATCATCCAGTAACTTTTTGTAAGCTGTTATGTGTATACAGTTGTTTTCGTCCAGATCTAACCTTACATTAATTCTTTTGAAGTAATTGAGAACTATTTCCGGTAACTGGATAAGAGGAAAGAGCTCATCATCTTCTTCAATCATAGCCACCGGTACCACGTTTGGAGGCACCATGTTTTCTATAAACTCTAAGAGCTGTAATTCGTTATTTGCGTCCATTGTTCTTTGCTTCTTTACGTAATTCAATTATTCTGGCTCTTCTTTCCTTTGGTGTCAGTAAAAGGATCTCCTGGATGCTAGGATTGTTTTGCCTGTTGTCTTCTTCATAGAATCCAAGGTGCCGGTTAATCATTTCCATTGCTCTTTCCTTTGAAACAAATGTCAGTTCGATAATCTCTTCAGTTACCTTTTTCCGTTTCCCAGATGTCCTTTTGATATATCGATGCTTGGTGATCAGTTTCCTGATATCTTCAGGTAGCTCCTTTATTTGAGCAGGGGAGAGCAGCATTGTTTGTGTGAAATCTGAAAACGCCCAGTTGGCTAACTCCTTTAAAACCGTTTCGTGAGTGATTTCAAGCGTTTCTCTGGCCTTTTCTCGCTTTTTAGAGATATATTCCTTAACTCGGTCAATTTCGGTCAGTGTGCGAAATCTTTTATCTGCTGTTTTGGCTTTAGCTTTTGGATAAACTTTTTGATAAGCTCGCACACCATTAAAGCCATTGATGAACCATTCATCAACTACACGTTTATATTTTTCAAAGGTTTTATCAGTCATTGTTTCCATAATTTTCTGGTCTGCCTAGGTTGTTTTGACACGGGTGTGCTGTCCTTGAACAACTGACGTGCCTTCTCTGCTTTTGGCTTTTTCATTCGCCATTTAGAAGGAACGTCTTTTTGCTTATCCATTGCCGTAATATTGCCGTTATTTTCGATCCAATGGCGTGCTACTGCTTTAGCTAGATGTTTCTGCTTTGTCGCTCTCATTTCAGCTCTCACTCTTGCAAGAAATTGCTCATCATTTTTATTCATTGGATATAATTTTAATTCGTTGTGGTTTTTCTGAAGCAGCTTGCTCCTTTTTAAATTTCTTATTGAAAGTGCGGAATTGAGCTTTTGCTATGTGCTCTCTTGTATCGCGCATCATCTTTTCTTTTATCTGTTCTCTAGTTATATTCTCCATTGTGTTTTATTCAAATTCGATCAGGACGGTTTTTAATATTTTGTTTGTAATCCAGATATTTATTCAGGACCTTGACCACATATTCAGCATTAAACAATTGATAGTGCGCAGTAGGTTCACCGTGGTAACCGTACCGATCTATTTTAAAAGCAAAGCTTAGTTCGTTAAGACTTATAGTTTTAAATCTTGTCAATAACAGATCTGTTATGTCCTGCTTGTTAATGTCTGGTATTTCACCTTTGAAACCTGATAGTATTGCTACTCTCGAAAAAATAAAGCCTAACCCTGATTTTCTTTCTTCATAAGAAAGATTTCTTAATTGTATATCAGGTTCTCGATATTCACATATTTCTTTATTTCCAAATGGTTTATTCACCAAATCCAACACTGTTTTTGGTAGCGCTGGTAATTGTTTGTCCGTTAACTCTAGGTTCGTCTCGCTCATTTTGCTCATTTTTATAGTTTACTTGATTCTTGCTTTTTAGATATTCATTCTTGAAAGAAGCCCAGCTTTTTTCTATGCAACTCTCGAGAATAAAATCCATTCCTTTTCCTGATTTTTCAAATTCTTTGATGAAAAGCTTAAACGCTGTTTCGGTATTGGTAGCTCTTTTTGTTTTACGAACTTCTAGCCAGTCATCGACTAGGTTTTCTTTAAAACCATATTCAATTAATTTATTTTTGAAATTGAATTTCTTTCTTTTTGGTTTACTAGTTTTAAGTTGTTTACTAGTTTGACTGTTTATAGGTTTATCTATGGCTGCGGTAGCACTGTCTTTGCTTTGTACATTGCCCTGCTCTTGCTCTGTACTTAGCTCTGTACTTAGCTCTGTATTTTTTACAATGCTTATAATTGTAGATTTATGCCGATTAGGTGATTTTCTAACAATCTCAATAAAGCCAAACTCAACTAACTCATTCAAAGCTTTACTATATGTTCTCCAGTTTCCTATACCCAGAATATCCATTACAAAGTATGTCGGAAAGCCAAATTTTGATTTCCAGCCAAATCTATTACACTGATCTACTGCGAATAAATACAAGGCTGAGTGTATTGGTCTTATCTTTTCTGGATTTTCACTACACCATTCAAACCAATCTCTTGTAAGTTTATAGCCATTCATTACAGACTAACTTTTTGGTTAAATATTCCTTTGCCTGGTTGATCATTAAGACAAGAATTATTTAGGTATAACTTCTTGAAGATTACCGGATTTGATGAGGTTTTTTTATGTATATTTGAAAGTATATAATTCATGATATTCGTCTTTACTTTATGACTTATAAGTTTAACTTGAGCTTTAATTAAACCCGATCTGAAAAGACCGGGTTTTTTTTATACTAAACTATGTTTGGTTGCTTTGCGAGAGATCTCTTCATTAGAAGCTTGTCGGTTCCGCAACATAAAGTCATCTAGATCCGTTCTTTTGAAGTAAAGCTTTTTCCCAGTAGGCTTGTAAAAGGTTATACTTCCTAAATGGGTGTGCTTATACATATATGATTTAGAAAGGCCTGTGTATTTACAAGCTTCCTCAAATGTGAGAATAGGCTTCATAAAATACAGTTGCTCTTCAATATATTCAGGTATTTGGTTTTCTTGATTCATCATTTGTGATTTACATTGTGAATTGGCTTTGCGCAAAACCACGTTATTGATTAACGATGATCAAAGGTCAAAAGAAAACAAAAGAAAAAGTTGAATAGTGTACTATGTAGTAGTACTACGAATATTAATTAATTGATTTATTATACTCTTTTTCAGCAAGTTGTATTGTTTTTTCGTGTTGAGGTAAGTGTTTGGTCATGTGGTTAATAACCTTTAGAATCGCCTTAGGGTTTCTTAGCCTTTCAGATTCATCATTTCTTATTTTATTGTATGCTGTTTCGATATTTTTAGGACTTTTATCTCCATTCATTTTTGAAAATTCATCATGGATTTGAGTCCAAGTTTTGTTCGTGCTTGAGTAATCTTTACTCTCTCTCATATAAAACTCCTGATAAGCAATCTCTTTAGCGGTCAAATCAGAATGTGTTTCAATGGATTTAAGCCACGATTTAAAACCTTTGCTTTTTAATCTGGAAAGAGTAGTTTCAAATACAATGTTTTCTAAGTTTTTAAGTTCGTTTAGAAAACAATACCGTTCTTCAGGTTCATAATCTTTGGACTCATAATAAGATAATAGCATAGTGGCAATAAAATCAATCCTGTCCTTTTTAGTCTCTTCTAAGCTGGTTAGTTTTAAAAGGTCTATATAGGCTTCATAGGAGCTTTTATAATAGTTCATTTGCTGAGAGGAACTGTTTATGCTTTTTGACATATACTGTGAAATAAGATTTTTTAAATGATCTTCATCCAAAGCTTCCTGTTCTATTCTGCTAATTTCCATTTTGAAAACAGTATTAACAACTTCCAAGGCTCTTTCTTCTCCAGCTTCAATGGCATCAGTAAAATATTTCTTTGTAATCATTATTCTATATCCGGTATGTTATTAATAGCATTGTCCTTTAGCTTCTCAACGTGGTTGAGGTACTTTAATGTTGTCTTTGTTGACTTGTGGCCCATTGCATCCGCTACGCTCTTTAAATTGGCTCCATTCATAAGTAACAAACAAGCGAAACTATGCCGCGCACAATAGAAAGTAATTTTTTTATCAATCTCAGCTCGTTTCAGCCAGTTCTTGAGGTTTTTGTTCACTGCCGTATCACTAATGTCATTTAATTTGAAAACAAGATCTGAGGCTTTTTCTGGATCTCCCATCAACCGAATAGCTGCGGTGTTCAAATAATTGTCAATTTTCACATTTGTTTTACTCCGATTAATGATCAACCGGCCATTACTAACGTGTTTCCATTTTAGCCGCCTAATTTCAGAAAGCCCTAAACCAGTATAGCAGCAAAAGAGGAAAGACTTTTTTACAACTTCATTGCCGCATCTTGTTTGAGCGAGTGTTTTAAGTTCATCGATTTCCAATATTTCTTTTGATAAGGTGTCTCCTTTGTTTGGATTTGAAAAGATGATATCATCAGTAGGCATCTTATTGATTAAGCCTTTCCGCTTTGCACTTCTTAGTATTTTCTTGAATCGGGTGAAATAGTTGTGAGGAGTTTCTCCGGAAAGATCTTCATCCCTTAGTAAGGCTTCCTTGTAACGTTCCATAATATCTGGTGTGATATCGGAAAGTTTCAGATTGTTATTCTTGATGTACTCTTTGAACTTCGCTAAACTAGATGCTACGATTCTCACGTCTTTCTTTGGGTAGTTGTCTATGAAGTTGTCAGCAAAGTCAAAGAAGTTGAGGTCCTTTAAGTGACCAGGCACATATTGAGACCCTTTGCTTAGTATCTCAATTTCCTTTTGAGCAGCTCGAGCTTCAGCAATTCTTTTTTTCTCTTTTTTCTGTGCCGGGGTGTCCTTGTCTGGACCTTTCAGGATTGTCTTGATACCCAAAAACTCGTAGGACCGTTTTCCGTTTAGGTATATATCTAGATAGTAGCTTTTGCCACCGTCTTTTAGTTTTTTATTTCGAAGCTTTACACTCATAAAGTAACAAATGAGTAACAAAGTAACAGAAAAAAAAGGAAAAAACAAGAAAATAATATTAACAATAAATCTCTGAAGCTATTAAAAACGTTGCTTTTAGATGTGTTTTATTTTCCTATGTTTTCAGGGTTCGATTCCCGCCCAAGGTACAAAGCTTCAACAGAGATGTTGGAGCTTTTTTTATATGTTTTCGCTTCCTTTATCGACTAACTTTGATTTAGATTTTAATAAAATTATTTTTCATTATATAATAGCTTCAATTAGAAGAATCTAGGGGAGATAAATCTATCTGTATTATTGAAAAGTTCGAACCTCAAAAACACCTCATACGAACCATCATTGTATTGTTGTAACTCGGTCGTTTCCCTATCATATGCAAAGCCAATTAATACTTGGTCTGATACTTGAAAGGCCACTGTACTGCTCAATGCTGCACTCCATCTGTAAGCAGCTCCTATCGTTAACTTGTCGTAAAACAAGAAATTGGCAGAAAGGTCTACTTGTAGAGGAGCACCTTCTACAACCTTGGTTAAAAGTGATGGTTTAAACTTTATATCATTGGAAAGATCGAATACAAACCCTGTGATCAAGTAAGAATTAATTCGCTCTTTTGCAATTGAACTAGATTCATTACTGTTGTTGGATTCATCAAAATGTTTAGTCTCCAAAATATTAGGAACACTTAAACCGAAATAAAAGGTATCGGTATAATAATAGGCTCCCGCTCCAAATTGTGGTGAAAATTTATTATCTATAAAAATTTCAGCATTAGGGTCATTAGGCTGAAATGAACCCGTATTGGCTCTATTGCTATTAACGTCTAGTAGATGTCCACCTACTTTTAAACCAAGTGCAAGGTTGGCTTTTTCAGAAACTTTCAAAGTATAGCTAAAATCGAGGTCTACATATGTTTCATCTGAAATGAATATCTCATCTCGTACTATATTAAGTCCTAAACTTACGCGGTTGCCAATTGGGGAATGAATAGAAAACGTTCCCGTGGTTGGAGCCCCTTCTAGACCAATCCACTGACTTCTATAAAGCCCTAAAACGCTAAGAACGTCACGAGAGCCAGCATAGGCAGGATTAATACTCTGGGTATTGTACATGTATTGGGTGTATTGAGCGTCCTGTTGTGCAGACGCTTTATCAATTGATACAACGAAAGAAACGAGCATTAAAACTGTTGCAAATATTCTTTTCATATATATTGTTTTATTCTGTTGTTTCAAAAAAGAATCAACCGGAATTAAAGTGTCTATCTTCGATTTATATAAAGAGGTCCTGCCAATTTTTTGGTTTCCCCCGTGGCATTTACATACTCTAGCACATAATAATAAGTTCCTACAGGTAGTGATGTATCCTGACTTATGGTAACTCTTCCGTTGGAAGTTCCATTAAAGAACCTACCATTTTGTCCATATCCTTTAGCTTCATATACCTTAACGCCCCATCGGTTGAAAATCTTGAGGGTGTTGTTAGGAAATTTTTGAATGCCTTTTATAACAAATACATCATTTACACCATCGCCATCTGGAGTCATGATGTCAAAGATTTGCAACTCTTCGTTTGGATTTCCATTGTTTGCTTGATCGTAATCTGGAATGCCGTCATTGTTCTCATCACCCAGTTCATCGCCATTTAAAAACCCATCACCATCACAATCTGCACTCAAGAAGGGTTCATCAAAATCTACTGTAACACTGTTGAAGTTATAACTACATTCATCAAATGGGTCTGTACCATCAGAAATTTCATCTCCATTAAGAACACCATCGCCATCACAGTCCTCAGTTAAATACTCACCGGTTTGAGGCAACGTCACACTTCCTGAAATAAAATCACAAGTATCTTTTGGGTCTGTACCATCTGCAAGCTCATCGGCATCACTAACACCGTCTCCATCAGAATCTGCTCCGCTTATAACCGTTGTTATATCATCTGGATTTCCATCGCCATCACTATCCTGATTTGTTGGGTCGTTTGGATCATCTGAAAGGACTGTTATATTTATTCCTGTTACATCTGCCGTAACCGTAGCTTGATTGTCAACAAAAGTTGCGTCAATATCTGCCTGTGTTATTGTGTGTTCTGCAATTACAGAAGCAGACGCTCCAGGGTCAATATCTTGAATAGGGGTTCCACTCACAATAACAGCATTCGGATCACTTACTTGAACATTTCTAAGTGTCGTGCTTCCCGTGTTGGTTATAATGATCTCATATGAAATTATATCGCCAACCATTGTGTAGTTAGTATCTAACGCCTCTTTGGTTACAGCAAACATATTTATTGGTATCAATTCTGTAACCGTAGAATCATCAGGATCTCCATCGCCATCCGGGTCTACATTTGTAGGATCATCCGGGTCATCAGAGTCATCTGTAACTGAATTTCCGTCATTATCAACGCCGCTTACTGTAGCGGTATTAATTACTTGGCCAGCAATAAGATCTTCTTCTGTAATAGTGTGTGCTGCGGTTGCCGTCACATTTTGTCCAGGGCCTAAAGTTGCAATGAAAGAAGGGTTTATTGAACCGGCATCTGCATTTGGATCTGAAATAGTTATATCAGAAAGTGTTTCATTACCTGTATTGCTTACAACTATAGAATACATAATAACCTCTCCTACCGTGTCATACGCGCCATCTGTTGGAGGGTCATCACTTTTTGTTATTGATATATCTGGATCTTGAGTCGTGTTAACAATTGTAGGATCATCGGGATCACCATCGTTATCAGGATCGGTGTCTGTAGGGTCATTTGGATCATCTGAAGTTTCAACAATTTCATTGCCTTGAGGTAAAGTACTTGTTACGGTTACCTGATTACTAATACTACCTGCATCGAGATCTTCTTGTGTTACTGTATGTACGGCAACAGCCGTAATAGTTTCTCCTGGTGCTAATATAGAAACTGAAGAAGGAGTAACACTATCTGCGTTCGGATCTTCTATGTCCAAGTTTCGTAAGAGTACGTTTCCATTATTTGTCAAAATAATATCATAAGTGACCTGCTGACCTATTGAATTGTATGGGCCTGACGAAGTCACTGCCTTGGTTAGTTCTAAACTGCCGGTTTGGTCAAGTTCCGTAACGGTTGGATCTCCAGGTTCTGAAGTTGTTGGGTCATCCGAAAATACTTGTCCTACTGTATTTCCTTGCGGATCATTTCCTCTACCTACGGCTACATTGACAACAGTCCCTTGATTAAGGTCTTCTTGTGTAATTGCATGTTCGGCTGTTACTGTTGCTGAAGCGCCTGGTATCAAAGATATAATTGGTGAACCACTTGTTATTACAGCATTTTCATCTCTTATTATAATATTACTCAATGTTGTTGTCCCTGTGTTGGTCACCACAATGGTGTACGTAATTAATTCACCTACCGTATCGTAACTTCCATCAACAGGAGCATCAAAAGATTTTTCAATAATAAAGGCATCTGTTTGTTCAACATTTGTTATGGTTGGATCATCTGGGTTGCCATCATTGTCAGGATCTACATTAGTTGGGTTATCTGGATCATCAGAATCATCAGATACTTCCATGCCTTCAGTATCATTTCCTGTAACGGTTGCGGTATTGGCATAGAAACCAGCGTCAATATCAGCTTGGGTAATGGCATGTATGGCAACTATTGTTACTGTCTCACCAGAGTCTAAGCTTGTTATAATTGAAGGGTTGATACTGTCTGCACCTGGATCTGTAATTTCGACATTGGTCAAGGTAACGTTTCCAGTATTGGTGACTTCAATGGTATAGGAAATTTCCTCACCAATCGTATCATAAGCTCCATCTGTTGCAGGATTATCACTTTTTATGATAGATATGTCTGCGTTCTGAACTGTAGTAACAACAGTTGGATCATCAGAATCTCCATCAATATCAGGATCTATATTTGTAGGATCATTAGGATCATCAGACGTTTCAGTCACTTGATTTCCTTGAGGAGAAGTACTTGTTACGGTTGCTTGATTCGTTATAAAGCCTGTATCTAGATCTTCCTGTGTTACTGTGTGTACGGCAACAGCTGTTATGCTTTCTCCTGGAGCTAAAACAGAAACTGAAGATGGTGTAACACTATCTGCATTATTATCGCCAATTATCAGATTGGTTAAGGTCACGTTTCCATCATTGGTTAAGATCATTTCATATATTACTTGTTGTCCTACGGCGTCATATGGCCCTGATGAGGTAATTGCTTTAGTAAAGTTGAGACTTCCGTTTTCGTCAAGTGTTGTAATAGTTGGATCTCCAGGGTCTGAAGTTGTTGGGTCATCTGATGATACAGGACCAATAGCATTCCCTTGTGGGTCATTTCCGTTAGCCACAGCTACGTTAACAACCATTCCTTCATCAAGATCTTCTTGTGTAATAGCATGCTCTGCTTTTACTGTTGCTGAAGTACCCGGCGCCAAAGTTGCTATAGGCAAACCACTTGTAATGGTCGCATTTTCATCCATTACAACAATATCACTTAAGGTGGTCGTTCCAGTATTTGTTATTAAAATGGTGTAGGTAATTAATTCACCTACGGTATCGTAACTCCCATCAATAGGATTGTCAAAAGTCTTTTCAACTATAAAGGAATCCGTTTGATCAATACTCGTTGTGGTTGGATCATCTGGATCGCCATCATTGTCTGGATCCACGTCTGTTGAGTTGTTTGGGTCATCAGAATCATCAGATACTTGCATGCCTCCAGGATCGTCTCCGGTGACAGTCGCTGTATTGGTATAGAAACCGGCGTCGATATCAGTTTGTGTAATTGCATGGCTAGCGGTTACAATCACTGTTTCATTTGGATCTAAAGTGGCTATGGTTGAAGGAGAGATACTATCTGCCCCTGAATCTGTAACTTCAACATTAGTCAAAGTTACGTTTCCGGTGTTGGTAACTGCAATGGTATAAACGATATCTTCATCAATCGTATCGTAAGCTCCATCTGCAGGTGCATTTTGCGCCTTTGTGATACTTATATTAGGCGTTTGGTTGATGGGAGTCGTCGTAACATCATTATTTCCTGGCAGGTCTGGATCATCTGAAATTATTGGTCCTGCAGGATTTCCATTTGAACTATCTGCAGTAACTGTTGCGCTATTATTTACTACCCCTGCATCAAGGTCATCTTGTGTAAGATTATGAGTAGCTATTACTGTTACAAAATCACTTGGTGCTATCGTTGCAATAGTACTTGGTGTAATGGTGTCTGCATTATCATCCGTTATTACAAAATTGCTTACTGTAGTATTTCCTGTATTAGTGATTATAATCTCATATGAAATTGTTTCGCCTACCATGTCATATGTTCCATCAGCCGCAGGTAGATCGGACTTAGATACGGTATACGAAATTGACTGATCAATAGTTGTTATTGTTGGATCATCTTGGGCTGGAGTCGTTGGATCGTCAGAATTCACGGGGCCAACTGGATCTCCATTTGGGTCTTCTCCTAGCGCAATGGCTGTATTTATTACACTTCCAGCATCAATATCTGCTTGTGTAACAATATGTGTGGCGCTAATGGTAACCGTTGTTCCGGGTGCTATGGTATCGATGAATGCAGGTGTAATGCTATCGGCATTATCATCCGTAATTTGAATATTGGTTACGGTTACATTTCCATTATTAATAACTTCAATAGTATAGGTAATAATATCCCCGACTGAGTTGAACGTTCCTGGATTAGTCGCCTTAGTCAAATCAATACTTGGTGTCTGAGTTACCATCGTAACAGTTGGATCATCGGGATCCCCGTCTCCGTCTGGATCTATATCCGTTGGGTTATTTGGGTCATCAGAATCATCTGTAATTAGGTCGCCATTTGGATCAGTTCCACTAACTACAGCGGTATTTGTTACACTTCCGTTATCAAGGTCTTCCTGTGTAATGGTATGTGTTGCCGTAACTGGTACACTGTTTCTAGGTAAGATTGATGCAATGGTTGCAGGTGTAATAGTGTCGGCATTTTCATCTACTACCGTTACATTTGATAAAGTAGTATTTCCGGTATTGCTTACCACTATATTATACGTAATGATATCACCAACAGAATCAAATGTTCCTGGAGCTTGTGATTTAGTTATTGAAATATCGCTATCATTCTCTAACATTGAAATTGTTGGATCATCCGGATTGCCATCACCATCAGGATCTACATTATCAAAATTATCTGGATCATCCGAAGCATCACTCACCGAATTATTATTAGGGTCTAAACCTGAAACCGTAGCTTGGTTGCTGAACATTCCTGAATCGATATCCGCTTGTAAAATTGTATAGGTAGCCGTAAAGGTTGTTGTGTCAATATCATCTGGAGCTAGTGTTACAGGACCGCCATTAACAGTTACCTTAGGATCACTTACTGTTACATTGGTTAATGTCTGGTTTCCAGTATTAGTGACTGTGAATAGGTAAGAAATCGTCTCTCCAGCTTGCGGTAATCCATCTGTATTCTCGTCATTGAACATATCTTGCTTTAAGACTGAAATAGCAGGGTTGGAAGGTAATGTTGTAACCGTATCATCGTCCGGATCACCATCTCCATCGTCATCAACATTCGTAGGGTCATTTGGATTGTCTGAATTGTCTGTCACCGGATTGTTCATTGGATCATTTCCTGATGCAGTAGCTGTATTGATTATGGATCCGTTATCTGCATCTGCTTGGGTAATTGTGTAGGGTACTACAAACGTTGTGTTGTCAACATCTCCAGGATCCAAATCTATAGAACCTGGTGTGGCAATTAATGCATCGGTTACAGTAATGTCTGTTATGGTTACATTTCCTGTATTTGTTACGGTAAAGGTGTAGGTAATAGTCTCACCCTCTTGTGCAAAGCCGTCGTTATTTTCATCGTTGAATTCCCCTTCTTTTTGAAGTGAAATCTTAGGATCCGTCGCCAATGTTGTTACTGTTGGGTCATTGGGGTCTGTCGTTGTTGGGTCATCAGATTCATCTGAGACATCCACACCATTAGGATCTTGACCTGTCGCAGTTGCTTGGTTGGTCACATTTCCCGAATTTACGTCTGCCAAAGTTAAAATGTAGAATCCAGTAAATGATGTGTTATTAACTTCTTCAGGATCTAAGTTTATGGGGCCGCCATTTATCACAATGCCTGGTAATGGGTCAGCAACCATAATATTGGTTACAGTTTGATTACCTGTGTTTCTAACTGTGAATGTATATTGAATGGTTTCGCCTACTTGTGCAATACCATCTCCACTTTGATCTTGAAAAGTTCCAATTTTTGAAAATGTGATTTCAGGATTTGCTACAAGTGTCGTTACAGTAGTGTCATCTGGATTGCCATCGCCGTCATCGTCAATATCTGAAAGATCATCTGGATCATCAGAACGTACTGGTCCCACTGGATCTCCGTTAGGGTCGTCAGCAGTTACAGTAGCATCGTTTGTTACCTCTCCAATATTTAAATCAGTTACTGTAATAGCATGGGTCGCCGTAATATCAATTGACGCTCCCGCATTGAGGGTAGTAATGGTTGAAGGGTTTATAGCATCTGCGGTTGGATCTGAAACAACTAAATTGTTTAAGGTAGTATTACCGGTATTGGTTACCGTAATGGTATAAGTAATTACTTCTCCAACAGTGTCATACGCTCCATCTGTAGCGGGTAGGTCCGTTTTAACAACTGTATACGAACTAGTCTGATCAATTGTGGTTATTGTTATATCATCGGGTTCACCGTCTCCATTCGTATCGTTATCTGTAGGGTCATTTGGATCATCAGAATCGTCTGTTATAGGATTTCCGTTAGTGTCTTCTCCTGTAGCTGTGGCTTGGTTTGATACCGTTCCAGCGTCGATGTCTTCTTGTGTTACTGTATGTGTTGCTGTAACCGTTTCGCTATCTCCAGGCAATAATGTAGTTATTGTTGCAGGGGTAATGCTTCCTGTATCGGCATTTGCATCCGTAATGTCTATGTTTGTAAGGGTTGTATTTCCTGTATTGGTTACTACAATTGTGTAGGTTATTACGTCATCTGGCATTGTAAACGGCCCAGCATCTGAAACTTTCGTTACCGATAAGCTTGGTGTTTGAACAAAGGTCGTTTCAGTAATATCATCTGGATTTCCATCACCATTATCGTCATTATCGGTTGGATTATTAGGATCATCAGAATCATCCATCACAGGATCGTTATTAGGATCGTTTGCTGTCACCATAGCTTGGTTGCTAAAACTGCCACTATCTAACTCAGCTTGAGTAATGGTATGTGCTGCTGTAACGGTTGTAGTTTCAGCTGGACCTAAAGTTGCAATTGTTGCCGGTGAAATAGAGCCTGGATCAGCATTTGCATCAGTAATTTCAACATTCGTAAGTGTCGTGTTTCCTGAGTTTGTCACTACCAATGTGTATGTAATTACTTCTCCAGTTGTGTCATACGCTCCATCCGTAGCTGGATCACTAGCTTTGGTAATTTGAATGTCACTGTTCTGTGCTAATTGAGTAACAGTTGGATCATTAGGATCTGTCGTGGTTGGGTCATCAGAATCATCGGTAATAGTATTATTTTGAGGATCCGTACCTGTTACTGTTGCTGTATTTGTAAAGCTTCCAGCATCTACATCGGTTTGAGTAATTGTATAAGTTGCTGTAAACGAAGTTGTATCAACTTCATTAGGACTCATTTCAATGGGGTCTCCCATAACTGTTACTACTGGATCTGTAACAATAACATTATTAATAGTAACATTTCCTGTATTTGTTACCTCAAAAAGGTAGGTGATTGTTTCATTTGCTTGAGCAAAACCATCACTGTTTTCATCATTGAATATTGCTTCTTTGGTAAGTTGCAACATGGGCGATGTGTTAATTGTTGTTTCCGTTGGGTCATCTGGATCCCCATCGCCATCAATGTCATTATTTGTTGGATTGTTAGGATCATCAGAAATATCTGTAACGGAATTACCTAAGCTATCTGTGCCATTGGTTGTGGCCTGGTTTGTGACCATACCGGCATCAATATCATCTTGTGTTAAAGTATGACTCACTGAAAATGTCGTGCTATCTGACTCTCCGGGCATCAATGTTATAGAGCCTGGAGTTGCAATTAGTGGATCTGAAACTGTAATACTTGAAATTGTTGTATTACCCGTATTTGTTACTGTGATTGTGTAATCAATTGTTTCTCCAGCATCCCCTATACCGTTTCCTATAATATCATCATTAAGGTTTGCTGCTTTTGTAATCTGAATTTGAGAATCTATTGGTAATGTTGTTGCTGTTACGTCGTCTGGTTCTCCGTCACCATTAGCATCAGAATCTGTAGGATTATTTGGATCATCAGAAGTGTCCATAACGACCGTACCATTAGGGTCAGTTCCACTTACGGTTGCTTGGTTTTCTATTACACCAGCATCTATATTAGATTGGGTGATTGTATAGGTTGCTGTAAATGTTGTGGTGTCACTTTCACCTGGTGTCAACGTAATGGGATCACCTTCCACTGCAACTAAAGGATCGTTTACCACCAGATTATTTAAAGTGATGTTTCCGGTATTGGTAACTTGAAAAGTATAGCTTATCGTTTCGTCAACCTGTGCTAGACCATCAGCATTTTCGTCGTTAAACGTACCTACTTTTAAAATGGATATAGCAGGCGTTGAAGGTAGGCTTGTAACGGTTGGGTCATCTGGATCGCCATCGCCATCTAAATCTTCGTTGTTTGGATTATTTGGATCGTCAGAAAAATCAGATTCCGTTGTAATAACACCATTAGAGTTATCTTCTCCAGTCACTGTTGCGGTATTTGTAATACCGCCATTGTCAATATCATCTTGGGTGATGGTGTAGGTTGCTGAAAACGTGGTGTTGTCTTCTTCTAATGGATCTAAAGAAGCTAGGGGTCCTCCTAAAACCGTAACTTTTGGGTCAGTAATCGTAATATTGGTTAATGTAACGTTTCCTGTATTCACTACAAAAAACTGGTAATCTACAGTTTCATTAGCTTGTGGTATGCCATCACCATTTTCGTCATTAAATATACCTATTTTTCCTAATGCAATATCGGGATTTCTAGCCAATACTGTTGTTGTAGCGTCGTTAGGAGTCGTTGTGGTCGGGTCGTCGGAGTCATCAACCACTAGTGTTCCGTTAAATGTACCGGTTGCTGTGGCTGTATTAATTACGTTTCCGTTATTAATATCATTCTGTGTTAATTGATATGTAGCTGTGAATGTGGTGTTGTCATTTTCACCCGGCAAGAGTGTAATAGGTGTTCCTGAAATACTAATTCCTGGTAACGGATCTGTTACTGAAATATCATGTACGGTAACATTACCAGTATTGATGATGTGAAATGTGTAATTTACTGTTTCGCCAACATCTGAAATACCATTGGCATTATCATCATTCCAAGTACCTGTTTTTTCCAATTCAATCATAGGAACCCCGTTTAAGGTTGTGATTGTTGGATCCATATCAGAAGTGTTGTCATTTGGGTCATCTGATACAATCGGACCTACAGGATTTCCTTGTGGGTCATCGCCGTTAACAGTAGCTTGATTAGCAAAACTACCCGTATCAATATCAGCTTGTGTTATAAGATAGGTTCCTACAAAGGCTGCAGTATTAGTCTCAGAAGGATCAAGATCTATCGGTCCACCTAGTATGGAAACGCCTGTTTGTTCTGTAATGTCAATATTGGTAATTGTGGTGTTACCAATATTAGTAACGGTAAAGTTATAGGTGATGGTTTCGTCTGCTTGGGGCATTCCATCTCCATTTTCGTCATTAAAGGTGTCTACCTTGAAAATATCTAAATCACTTACTTGGTCAATTGTCGTTATCGTTGGATCCATATCTGATGTATTATCATCTGGATCGTCAGACATTATGGGGCCTATAGGGTTTTCTTGTGGGTCTTGCGCTGCAACTGTTGCTTGGTTTGAGAAAGTCCCCGCATCAATATCATCTTGTGTTAACGTATGTGCTGCCGTTACTTCAACAAACTCCCCAGCATCTAACGTCGCGATCGTAGCAGGACTAATACTACCGGTATCCACATTCGGATCTGTAATAGAAATATTAGAAAGGGTCGTGTTACCTGTATTTGTAATCGTGATTGTATAATTGATCGTTTGTCCAACGGTGTTAAATGGACCACCATTGTCTACTTTAGTAACTGTAAACGCACTTATTTGAGGAAGCACTGTTATAGTGGCATCGTCATTCGTAGGGGTGTCAGGATCGTCAGACATATCGGTAACATCCATTCCATTAGGATCTTGACCCGTAGTCGTGGCTTGGTTCGTAACCATTCCAGAATCAATATCATCTTGGGTAATGGTATATTCAAATGTGGCGGTACCAATGTTATTTGGTGCATTTGGAGTTAAAAGGTTGGGTGTAACCGCTAATCCTGTAACACCAATTGTTGCATCGTCAATGACGGTTCCAGTAATTTCTACATTCCCTGAGTTTGTAACACTAAACGTATATTCGATAGTGTCTCCTGCTTGAAGACCATCGCCACCATCAGTAATAATAGCTGTCTTTTCGAGTACCAACTCAGGTGTTTGGTCTAGGGATGTTACGGTATCGTCATCAGGGTTTCCGTCGCCATCATTATCCACATTGCTAAGATCATCAGGATCATCTGAAATTACGGGGCCTACTGTATTGTTACTAGGGTCTTCAGCAGTCACTGAAGCACTGTTTGTGATAGAACCATTATTTAAATCGTTCTGTGTAATCGCATGCGTTGCGGTAAAATCGAAACTCGCTCCCGGTGCAAGGTTGTCTGTCGAAGCCGGTGTAATAGCATCTGCATTTGCATCGATAGGTGTTATGGCGTCTAGCGTTTGACTCCCGGTATTGGTAACCGTAATAGTGTAGGTTATCACTTCGTCAACGGTATCGTAGCTACCATCTGCTGCAGGTACATCTACTTTGTTTACTGTAAATGTGTTATTCGGAACAAATGTAGTGACTGTGGCGTCCATATCTGATGTGTTATCATCTGGGTCATCAGAAAGTATTGGGCCTACAGGGTTTCCTTGTGGGTCATTGCCATTTGCGGTGGCCTGGTTGGAGAAACTACCAGTATCTATATCTGCTTGTGTTATAGTGTAAGTTGCAGTAAATACATTTGACACGGAAACTCCAGGTTCAAGATCAATGGGGCCTCCTTCTACTGTTACATTTGGATCGGTAATGGTTATATCCGAAATAGTTGTGTTTCCTGTGTTGGTTACCGTAAAATTATAGGTAATTGTTTCATTGGCTTGAACAAAGGTGTCGTTGTTTTCATCATTAAACGTATCTTCTTTTAATACGGTTATGGTGCTGTTTTGAAGTAACGTTGTAATTGTAGGATCTCCAGGATCACCGTCATCATCTAGGGTGTCTGTAGGATCATCAGGATCGTCAGATTGATCTGAAACATTCTGTGCATTGGCATCCACACCGGTTACTATTGCTTGATTAGTGAACGTGCCAGTATTAATATCATCTTGAGTAATGGTATACGTTCCTGTAAAAGTGGACGTGTCCGATTCGCCACCGCCCAATGAAATAGGGCCTCCTGTTATGGAAACATCAGGATCTGAAACCATAATATCGTTGATGGTTATGTTTCCAGTATTGGTTATTGTAAATGTATAGTCGATTGTTTCTCCTACTTCAGTAATGCCTATTTCACTTGTATCATTATAGTTGTCTACTTTGGTAATAATAATAGCAGCTATTTGAGGTATGGTAAAGATTGTTGGGTCTTGAAATTGAGTGGTATTAGGATCGTCAGAAAGTGTTTCTATTTCAGTCCCTGGGTTTATAGGATTATCAAAGGTTGCGGTGGCTTGATTAGCATATTGTCCTGAATCAATTTCCGTTTGGGTTAAGGTATGGCTGGCTGAGGTTTGATAAGCAGGATCTCCCACGGCAAGATCAAACGGTCCTGGGGCAGCAATAGAACTTCCGGGGTCACTTAAAATAATATCGGTAATGTCAATGTTTCCTGTGTTGGTTACAGTAAGTATGTAGTTTATAGCATCACCCGCACTCACTTGTCCATCACCATCATTGTCTGTATAATCATTTGGAGCTGTATCAACCGTTTTTTCTATTGTAAGTTCAGGGTTATTGATAGGTGTTATTGTTGGATCACCTGGGTCTCCATTAGAATCTGGAATATCGTCTGGATTGTCGGGATCATCAGATTCATCTGAAATTTCAGTATTGTTTAAAAGTTCTGCCTGGGCAATTGCTTGGTTTACTACCTGTTTTGCATCAAATTCTGCCTGTGTTATAAAATGAGTTATTGTAAAAGTAGCAGTAGCTCCAGGCGCTAAATTTGCTACACTTGAAGGTGTAATACTAGCAGCAATCGGATCGGTTACCGTTACATTAGAAACTGGTACTGCCCCTGAATTTGTGACGACTACTTCATATGAAACCTCTTCGCCAATACTGTCGTAAGATCCATCCGCCGCGGGAAGTGTGCTCTTTTCTGCAAGTATAGACGCTGGGGTAACAGTTATAGTTGCACTTGGGTCGTCTGAAGTAAAGTTTGAGTCAGTTTGATCTTGTGTATTAGTCGCTGTGTTTGTTAATGACAAAGTAGTAGTGCCTGGTGGAGTAGAATCAGCAGTTGCTGTTAATGTTAATGTTTCTACTTCACCCTGAGCCATATCGCCTACTGTCCAATTAGGATAGCTAAAAGTACCTTTACTTACGGTTGCTGCTGAAAAAGATAAGCCTTCAGGGAGTAGGTCATTAACTACTACGTTTGTAACGGGATCAATACCACGGCTTTGAATCGTTATGGTAAAATCTATAGTGTCACCTGGCAAATAAGGACCTGGATCTGCAGTTTTATTTAAAACGACATCGGGATCACAATTATATGCAGTAAGAATAGCACTATCGTAAGTACAAGTTCCTTTTGTTACTCGCACAAAATAATCAGCAAACCCCACATTTGGATCTGGTGTATAACTACTCATAACAGCACCAGGAATTGGCATTCCGTTTTGAAACCACTGATAAGCGTCAAACCCTCCTGTTGCTTCTTGTAAAACGCTTCCTGGGAGACAGCCTCCACCACCAACTTCAAGTTCTACTACAGGTACTGTGTCAAAACCTGAAAAATATCCGGCAATACCGGCATTACCACTAACACCAAGAAACCCTACTGCAATTGGACCTGTGGATTGAACACTAACATCACCTTGTAAACCACCAATATAAAAAGTTTTCCAATCTGAAGTGCCAGGTGCAGGACTCGATGGAGGTAGGGGAACATCTCCAGTTCCATCTGTAACACTTATATTAATATCAGGAGTTGTTGCTGAAGCTACAATAGTGACACCTCCATTAAAATTAAGACCAGCTACATTCCTAATATTAGGAATGTTATTAAGGTTGTCGGGTAATAAACAGTTAACGGGTGCTATAAAATTGAACCCTATAGTTTGAATTGCACTTGAGCCTGCTAAGTTTTGATACGCATACACTTCTTTGCTGGTTGTAACAAACATATTGGCGCCAATAGAGTTACTTGAATAATTACTGCCAGGGATTATAAAATAATCTCCATTGTTGATGGTGGCAATAGGACTTGCACTCCCGTTTACGAATATGTCTGTATTATCGCTAGTGGCTATAATTAATGGAAACTCAGTTTCATTTGTACCATTTCCTCTAACAAACACATATTCTCTACCTAAAACATTTGTGGGAACAGGCTGGTCTATTCCAGCATCCCGACTTTGAGTACCTGTTCTTACTCCAGCATTTAAATAGCCATTACTAATAGCAATGGGAAGGTTTGATGTGATTAAAGCTCCTATAAAACCGTCTACATTGGCGGGAGTTTCATTTTTAGCAGCTTCAAAAACGAAAGACTGGCCTGCGTTTAAGTTTATCGTATAGCTATTGTCTGTTAATCCTCCTCTGTTATTACCAACTCTAAACTCCACACCGGGATCATAACCCGAAACAGTTACTTGGGTACCATTTTGTGTTGCAAGGATACCTAACGTGCTTGATAAATTTGTGTTGGTAGCCCTATTAGGGATGCCTCCCCATCGAAATTCCGTCCCTAGCGCTTGTTTCCCTTTTGAAGTAAGGGAAGTTCCTTGAGCGTTAGACCTTCCTCTATAATTCACATAAAATTTTTGGCCGCCGGGTGCCACAAATCGGAGTCCAGCATTACTTAAGACTATTCCTGTATTGGCATTGGTTACAAGTGTTATGTTGTTGTCTCCGCTTGCAAGGCTGTAAGTCAATGAATTTGTATTACTTAAACCATTAAGGGTTGTAATAGGTGTAGGATTGTTTCCTCTGTACACCTGTATGTTAAATGGCGTTGATGACGGAGTCGATAAATAAATTTGTTGTTGCTGAATAGCTTGATTATTGGCTACTTGTTTTAATGGAGGTAAAAAGTGCTGATCACTAAGCTGTCCCCAAGAGACAGAATTAAATAGTAAGAAAATTGTAAAGAGAAGGAGTAGATTTTTTTTTCATCTAATTGGGGGATTATTTTACTAGATACTTTTTGCTATAAATCATTAAATCAAACTCAAAATACTAATTTTTTTAGAAATTATTAATTATATATGTTTGATTGTGTGATAGATGATAGGTTATTGCAATAATACTTCTTTTTATTTATATACCTGTCTCTTATACACATCTCCGAGCCCACGAGACGGACTCCTATCTCG
>OJBP01000389.1_pt1 | contig 23992 bp, 25 predicted proteins | sample 1590691 | NCBI WGS metagenome assembly OJBP01 (sample SAMN05416848, study PRJEB24817) | seawater metagenome | isolation source: Sea water | place: Canada:Atlantic | collected 2013-07 | reverse complement strand
CGAGATAGGAGTCCGTCTCGTGGGCTCGGAGATGTGTATAAGAGACAGGCCATGAGCAAGTACGCCTATGTTTTGTAAACCGTGGTCAATACACGCTTTGTGTGCTGTAATATCTACTCCATAAGCAAATCCCGAAATAATAAGCGGATTAAGCGGAGCTATCTCTCTTATAAACTTTTTCAAAAATTGCTCACCATAAGTAGTGATTTTACGAGTGCCCACAATACTAATGATGCGCGGATTATTCCAGTTAATGTTTCCTCTAGAAAAGAGAACAACAGGTCCGTCTATACAATATTTCAACCGCTGCGGATAGTCTGGGTCCGTGTAGGTAGTTGCCTTAATATCATTAGACTGAATGAATGAAAGCTCTTCTTTCGCGAAAGCGTAATACTTTTCTTCACCAAAGGCACTAAGTTTATGATTTCCTATCCCATCTATTTTGAGAAGCGTGGTTTTAGGCTGTTTTAGTACCTCCTCTGCACTCCCAAATTGTTGTATTAATTTCTTGATAGTACCATCACCCAGATTAGGAGTATGTTGTAATGTAAGCAAGGAAAGTAATTCTTTTTCGGACATTAACTGTTGATTTTAAGACATCTAAGTAACAACTATTATATCTGTTAATAAAATAAATCACTAAATCTTGGAGGGTTGTGCATTTTGATTAATTTTGAATTATGCAGTTAGATCAGTACATAAGCGATTTATTATATAGATATGAATGTGTGATATTACCTGGTTTTGGGGCGTTTTTGACTCAAATCCAGAGTGCACAGATTCACTCAACAACCCATGCCTTCTACCCGCCTAAGAAGAAACTTTCTTTTAACGCGCAACTTACAGATAGTGATGGATTGCTAGCAAATTATATTTCTAAAACTGAGATGATCCCTCATGAGGAAGCGAGTACTCGTATTAAAACATACGTTCGTTTTCTTTTTGACAGTCTTCACAAGGGAGAAGCGCAAACACTATCAAACATAGGTACTCTTTCTCTAGACACAGAAAGCAGGTTACAATTTGAGCCATCATACCACCTTAATTATCTTACAGATTCTTTTGGTCTTTCTTCATTTACCTCTCCAGAGATTTTAAGAGAAGTATACAAAGAAGAAGTTACTGCTCTAGAAAGCACAACTCCTATAGCTTTTACTCCAGAACGCAAGGCAACGAGCTCGTGGATGAAGTATGCAGCTGCGGCTGTAATAACTTTTGGCCTTATAGGCGCTGTAGGATTTAACTATGTAAAAGATGTTGAGCAGTATAACTATGTTTCTCATCAAGAGGCAAAAGAGCAACTAGAAGATAAAATTCAAGAAGCTACTTTTGAGATACCTAATCCGCTACCAGCGATTAAGCTATCACTTACTAAGCCTGTAGGGAGCTATCATATTGTTGCAGGAGCTTTCCGTATGGAAGAAAATGCACAAACACGTGTGGACCAACTTACAGAACAAGGTTTTAAGGCTCGCAAGATAGGAACTAATAAATATGGCCTTCATCAAGTAGTGTATGGAAGCTATACAGACTCTCAAGAAGCACTTGCTGCGCTAAAATCTATACGCAGCACAGATAATAAGGAAGCGTGGCTTCTTGTGCAAGAAATGGAATAATCCTTTATTAGATTTTCATTTTTAACCTTTCGAGTTTGATGTACCTTTGCGCCAAAATTGAAATGTAATGCAAGCACGTACGCCTACTGATTCAAAAACAACACTAACAGATTTAGTACTACCTAGTGAGACTAACCCCTTGGGTAATCTCTTTGGAGGTGAGTTACTCGCTCGTATGGATAGAGCTGCAAGTATTGCTGCAAGACGACACTCTCGTCGTATTGTAGTAACTGCATCTGTAAACCACGTAGCCTTTAACCGCATGGTTCCTCTAGGAAGTGTAGTAACTGTAGAAGCAAAGATTTCTCGCGCTTTTAGAACCTCTATGGAGATAGTGATTGATGTGTGGATAGAAGACCGTGAGAGCGGCTTAAAATCGCAGGCTAATGAAGCAATCTATACCTTTGTTGCCGTAGATGAACAAGGAATCCCAGTTTTAGTACCACAGGTAACTCCAGAGTCTGATCTTGAGAAGAAACGATATGACGCCGCACTGCGACGCAAGCAACTATCGCTTGTGCTCGCTGGTAAGATGAAACCAGAAGACGCAACAGAGCTTAAAGCTTTATTTATATAACACAAAAAAGCCTCCAATTGGAGGCTTTTTTTATGCTTGTGGTGGTTACCACTTTTCTACTTCTTCTTTAATAGCTTCTTTGGTTTTTCCAGTTTTTTCTTGGATACGACCTACAACTTCATCAAATTTTCCATCTGCAAATGTCTCGTCGTCGTCAAAGTGCTTTCCGTATTTCTGTTTAAAATCTCCTTTTACTTGATTCCACTTTCCTTCTAGTTCTGTGCTGTTCATAATCTTCTCTTTTTAAGTTCACTACTAAATTACTTTTAATGAGCGCTTTATTGTAATAAGAGAATATTAAAAAATGTTATGGTTATCCTAAAACTTACATTACTAAGAGTGCTTAGACTAGAACTTAATACCCGTTCTTAATTTTATAGGATGTGACAACTCGTAGTTAAGTGCAGGAGCTGCATCATTTTTATATACAGGTGTAAAAAACTGAATGCCTGCATCCCACTCTGGTGTAAATTGCACATCAACTCCCATGGTAGGAGAAAGTTCTGTAAACATCGCCCCATTAGTATTAAGTCCTCTCACCACTTGTCCTTGTAATCCCATATAAGTGCTTATACCCTTTGTAGCCTGATATCTAAAAATAAGCGGAAACTCAAGCACTTCATCATTGCCTACTCTTGATCTTGATATACCCATTTGTATCATGGATTTATAACCTACAGAGGCGCCCACAAATAGCGTACGTGTTTGGTCATAAAATTCCTTGTTGAGTTCTCCCACATTATTAGCTATAGCTCCTACAGCCTTAATATTTAAAAATGATTCTCCAGAGGCTGGGGTTGCTTGAGCGCTCATAAACGAGGTGATACATAAGAAGAGTAGGTAGATATAATGTCTCATACCCCTAAAATTACACCATGTCTAACACTCTTGTGTTAAGCTTATTACAAAATAATCTAGGTAAATGCCAAATAGTAATAAGTGTTACGCTTTCGCGAAAGCGTATAAAAAAGATTACATATTAAGTACCCAGTCTGATGGGTTGAGCTTTGAAGTGTTTTTACGCACCGAAAATTTAAGAACACTCTTACCGCTGAAGGCATTGCGCGTGACTTGACCTATCTCTTGTTTAAAAGAAACTTGGTCGCCCTGCTTCACCTTGATACTCTTAAGGTTTGTATAGACAGTGAGATAATCTCCATGACGTATAAAAACAGTAATAGTACCTCCTTGCATATCTTGTATTTGAGTAACCTCTCCGGCAAACACAGCTCTCACTGCTGCGTCTGGTTCTGTCTCAATATCTACACCACTATTAGTAAGTGTAATACCAGGAAGCGTAGGGTGTGCAGATTTACCAAAGCGACGAGTGACTCTACCTCGCATTACTGGCCATATTAATCTTCCTTTGTTTCCAGAAAACTCTTTGGCTAGTGCAACCTCTGCAGGAGTCATGGCAAATGTCTTACTGCTAGCCGACTTTCCAGCTTTTTTATTACTCGCTGCAATAGCATCTGCAATGAGTTTATCTATTTGTCTATCTATACGATCTGCCTCTTGTTGTTTCGTTTTAATCTGGGCAATGTAACTACTTGATTTTTTTCGAATCTCTTTTACAAGTTCATCTTGACGTTCCTTCTCTTTATCGAGCTCTCGTCTAGCTATACGATTCTCTGCAATGAGGGCTTCCTTATCACCTTTTTGTCTAACTAGCTTCTTATTTGTTTCTTGAATAAGCGTCGTGCGCTCCTTAATCTGCAAGCCTTGCTTCTTGCGATAATTTGCATACTGCTTCATGTATTGCGTACGCTTATATGCTTGTTTGAAGCTCTCACTAGATAAGAGGAACATAATCTTACTTTGCCCGCTCTTGCTCTTATAAGACTTACGAATCATATCGCTATAATCATCTTTGAGTATGGTAAGTTCCTTGCGTAGGTTTTCCATTTTCTCGAGGTTCTCATTAATCTCCCGAGTGAGCAAATTTGCTTGACTATTTGTGACCTTGATAAGATCTGATCTAAGTCTAATTTTTGTGTCAAGGTCTTCTACTTGTGTGAGGATAGAAACCTCTTTCTTTTTATTTGTTTCGCGCAAACGTTGCAACTGTTGCATTTCCTTTTTAAGAGCCTCTCTGCGCTGTTCTAGCTGTCTTTGCTTTGCAGACTGCCCAAAGGCTGCTTGTGACATAAATAACGTCAAGAAACAGCTTACAATAAAGATGTATGCTAACTTACTTTTTTGCATTGAGCTTGATTTCTTGGTATCCAGAAGGAATAGAAAATGGCATGCGTACCTCTCCGTTTAAATCTATATCGCGATACTCTATTTGCACTTGAGATTGGTTCTTACCATCATCTGCAAGGATATCTAGCAAGTAAGGAAAGATCTTATTTCCTACTTCTTTATAATCACCATATGCAATATCAAGTGATCCTCCATTATCCTTTTGCTCTATACGTTGTTCTTGAGTAACAAAGTTTTGAGTATTAATCCCAAAGAATAAATTCACTTCATCAAGTTGCATTCTTGGGGTAACCTCGTAGCCATTTTGAGTTTCCTTAAATGTATACTTCCCTTCTCTCAAATCATAAACAGTTTGCCCAGTGAGTAAACGTTGCAGTTGGAAAAAGTCTATTTCGACCCCTAGATACTGACTTAAAAAGGCAAAGTCACCGTCAAAGTATTGATTGTTGAGCTTATCATAAAACTGCACCTTTTGTGGAGTTATTAAAGCACGAGCACCAGAAAAGCCTATCAAAGAGGCATTCATCCAGATTTGTTTATCCTTTTCAATACGGATAGTAAGAGTAACTGTAGGCTTTGTTCCTTTTTTATCTCTGTACTTAATTTTTGTACGAGCATCAAAAGTTGTAAAATCTATCGCATTATTATAATATTCCTTTACAAGACGCTTAGATGAAACATCTTTTACTGTCTCTGTAGTAGTAACTTTCTTTGCACCACCGCAACTTGCGAGCACTATTACTAATAATATGTAGCCTAGCTTCCTCATTAATTTCCTTGTGCTTTAAGTTCTTTTACTTTGCTATAATAACGATCTGCTTTTGCAGCATCACCATCACCAATGTGTGCATCACCTAGTTGCTTGTAAAAGTCCATCTCCATAATCAAATCTTCAATAATATAATCTACACCCAGTTCCAGCTGATCAATAGCAGCTTTGAACTTACCTTGTTTATTTAATGCCACGCCATAAGTAAGATACAATAATGGCTGCGATGGATATAGATCAAGACCATCTGCCACTACATCTTCTACTTTTTCAAAATCACCTGCGTCTAGCAATAATAAACTTGTGTTTTTTATAAGTTCGAGATTTTCTGGCTCACTATCTAACGCCTTAATAAGGTATGGCAATGCCTTCGCTTTATTTCCTTTTTGAATGTAATACGTAGCTAGCTCTTGATACATATTTGCATCTGCTACTTGCGTGTCAAAAATTGCAATAGCTTGCTCTAGCTCCGGCTCGTACTTAGGGTTTCTATTTACAAAAAGTACAAAATCATTAAGCACGCGATGCTTTGCTGGCGGACTCATACGCGTACTCTCAAGTACCTTTTGCATAGAAGCAATTGCTTCATCTATCTTCCCATCATTAAGGTTGAACTTGTATAACGCTAAGTGAACTTCGTCTGCATAAGGATTTACCTTTTGCAACTCAAGTGCCGTTTCATATGCCTTTTGAGTGTCGCCTTGCTCACTGTACAGTAATATAAGTTTGAGGTACTCTGCCTCGCTCTTTGGATTAGAAGCAATATTTTTTTCTATCTCCTTTACCTGTCTATTCGTATTACCAGAAAGCGCATATAATTTGCTCTTTAATCGATCTCGATATATGTCACTTCCTATCTCGTCATCTAGCTCTTCAATGAGGTCAAGTGCTTCTTCGTATCGCTTCGTACTTGTATAGATGCGTGCAAGATCTTCCTTGTACTGCACATCAAACTCGATAAGCTTTTTTACTGTGGTAGCTGCAGCCTCATAATCTTGCTGCTGGAAATGAACTTCATATAGTGCCTCTAAAACATCTACATCATTAGGCTTGATACCTAAGTAAGTATTAAAATCTAAGGCAGCCTCATCATAGTTTTTGAGAAACACTTGGTTTTTACCTCTTTCAAAATATAGTACGGCAAGTTCAGGCTCTACAGCGATGCACTTATTTAATGATGTGATGGCGCGTTCATAATTTTCAATCCCCTTTTGCTTAAGAGCTTCAAAAAAAGCGGTTTGAAATGCATCTGACACATCACCTAAGTCATCCACATTCTCATCTGCAAAAGGTGTTACCTCTTGCGGTTGCTGTGCGTTCATACGCTTTCGAGAAAGCGTAAAAAACACCGTTAATATGAGTATGTAAATTCCTTTATTCATCACTTTAGATTATTTCATCACTGTGTAGTCTCCAAGACTTACACGCGTGTGCTCTCCGTTATACTGTACTTTGTTACCTATCATGGCTTCTGTCCACTGTGCGTTTTTAATAACACTATCCTTTTGGATTAAGCTATGGCTTATGGTACTATCTTCAATAGTTGTGCCAGCTCCTATCGCAACACCTGGACCTATAGTACAATTTTTAAGAACTACGTTTTCACCTATAAAACAAGGTTCAATAATAGTTGAGTTCTCATTTACCACAGAGTCTGCAATTAGTTGCTCTTCTTTTTCATCGTGTAAGAACTGTAACATCTTAGAATTAGTATCTATAGCTACTTCTTTATTACCACAATCCATCCACTCTGTAACGGTTCCCGTTTTGAAAATACGCCCTTCTGCCATCATTTTCTTTATACCATCGTTAATCTGGTATTCACCTCCATTCATTAGATTTTCATCTAACACTTCTTGAAGCTTCTCTTTAAGAACGGCTACATCCTTAAAATAATATATACCTATAACAGCTTGGTCAGATACAAATGTTTCTGGCTTCTCTACAAGCTCTACAATTTCTTCATTGTCATTAAGTTTTACAACTCCGTAAGCCTCAGGGTTAGGTACTTTCTTTGTCCATATAACACTATCTGCTTCTGGATCTAGCTCCAGATCTGCTCGTATTAGTGCATCTGCATATGCGATTACCGCAGGACCGGTTAAAGAAGGCTCTGCACTCATGATTGCGTGACCAGTTCCTAATGGCGCTCCCTGACGATAAATAGATGCTTTTGCACCAAGGCTTTGTGCAAGTTCCTCAAGTTGTGCAATTACAGCATCTCCAAAAAATGTAGGATCACCAAGTATAAAAGCAATCTCGTCTACTGGTTGCTTTAAAATTTTTGCAATATCACGCACTAAACGATGCACAATAGGTGTTCCTGCAACAGGAATTAGTGGTTTAGGTATTGTTAAACTATGTGGTCTTAATCTCGAGCCGAGTCCGGCCATTGGTACTATTATCTTCATCTTTTATAAATCTTTATTTATTCCATTTACATGGAATTTAATACTTATTGCTTTTCGAGAGAGCAATTCTTACCTACGTAGGAATTTATTTTACTCCTGTACTCCCAAAACCGCCTTCACCACGATCTGTAGTTGAAAGTTCTGTAACTTCTTCCCATTGTCCTTGCTCGTGCTTTGCTATGACCATTTGTGCAATGCGCTCGCCATTTTCAATTGTAAATGGTTCATTAGATAGATTCACAAGAATTACTCCTACTTCTCCTCTATAATCTGCATCTATGGTTCCAGGAGCGTTGAGTACGGTGATCCCTTTTTTGGCAGCTAGTCCGCTACGTGGTCTTACTTGTGCCTCAACACCTATAGGAAGTTCCATAAATATTCCTGTAGGAATAATGGCTCTTTCTAATGAACCTATCGTGATTGACTCTGTAATATTTGCGCGTAAATCCATTCCTGCACTAGCAATGGTTTCATAGTGAGGAAGTGCGTGTGCACTTTTATTAATTACTTTAATCTTCATTATAATCTATTTCAATTCCGCAACTGCGGTGTTTTTATTAAACTATGAGTTGAATTCATTCGTTCAACGCTGTTCGATATAGCTGTAAACACTTTATAAAAAAGCTTAGTAAGCTCATAATTCACTAGCGCTAACTTTATTTTCTTTTCAACAATCTTAATAAAAGCTCTTTTTCGCGAAAGCTAATAAAGCCTATTAAAACTACAATCATACCAACTCCTACAAGATACAATGGCAAGCTCCCAACACCAAAATAATCTCTAAAACCATAAAAGAAAACGCAAGAAAATGCAATACTCATGACTAGGTACAAAAGTATATTTTTTACATCATAAGGAACTGCTAAATGTTTACGCCCCATGAGATAAGACACTACCATCATTAATCCATAAGCACTACAGGTAGCGATGGCACTGGCGAGATATCCTATCGTAGGTATTAACGTTACATTTATAACAACAGTGAGAATAGCACCGCCTACAGAAATGTATGCACCATATCTAGTTTTATCTGTCACTTTATACCATACGGATAGTGTTTGATAAATTCCAAAAAACAGGTATGCTACGAGAATGAGTGGCACGATGTACATGCCTTCCCAGTACTCTTCTCCATCTAGCAAAATCACCTTTACTACGTCTACTAATACAACATAAGCAAATAATGCTATAGAGCCTAAAACTACAAATGCTTTTGTAATCTGAGCATACATGACTTGTGCATTTTCATTTTTTGCTTCGCTAAAAAAGAAAGGTTCAATCCCTATTCTAAATGCAGTAGCAAACAGAGTCATACCAATGGAGAGTTTATAGCAGGCTCCATAAATAGCCACTTGCCCTTTAGCAATATCATCTGGTAGTAATTTTTCTAATAAGATCTTATCAAAAGATTCATTTATTGCAAAAGCAAGCCCTGCTAGCAATATGGGTGCTCCGTATGTAAGCATCTTCTTCCACAAGCCTACGTCAAAAGACCACTTTACAAAGTATGGCTTGATTACAATCAAAAAAGTGAGCACACTTGGTAAGAAAAGTGCAATAAAAACGAGTTCTATCTTGTCTGAAGGTAACCAACTAGCAACACCATCTAAACCAGGTAGCCATACTAAAAGAATTACAGATAGTCCCGTTGAGATAACAACATTGAGCAATTTAATTAGTGCATATGTTCCCGACTTCTTTTGCGCTCTCATATATGCAAAAGGGATAACTGTAAGTGTATCAAATGCAATAATGAGGATGACCCATCGCCAGTATACAGCGGGAACGTCGGATATTTGAGATAGCGTATCAATACCCAAAAATGCTATAATTGTGAATGCAACTGTAGAAACCAGTAAGGCTATAAGGGATGTAGATAGCGTCTTAGCACTATACTTATCATCATTAAAAAATCTAAAAAAAGCGGTTTCCATCCCGTAGGTAAGAAGCACGTTGAGTATCATTACATAAGAAAATACGATAGTCACTTCTCCAAAAGCCTCCTTATCTGGCAAATATCCAGTATAGAGACGTGTGAGTAGAGCCGTAAGTACGCGCGGTAATACCGTCGCGAGACCATACACAAAGGTGTGTTTGAAAAGGCTTTTAAGAGAACTCAAATAATTATGTATTTAAGTAGCCAAAAGTACAGAAATTATACTAGCAACTAGTTACGACCGCCACGTGGTTTCTGACTAGGGTAGGCTTTAGTTTCTTTCTCTACCACGTTTGCGATTTTAGCGTATTTAAGCACTCCATTATCGCGGTAAGTTATACCAGCTTCAGATGGTGATAATGTAAATGGAAATGTATCATTTTTAACGGGAGGAGTATTTACTGCCTCATCTTCTGCATTATCAGACATCACTATATCTTGATTAGAACCTTGGTCTGTTCTAAAGCGAGCAATGTAGTTATCACTACCACGCATAATTTTTCCTACGCTTTCGCGAAAATATACGTTTTCTAATACCACATCTGCTTCTAATGCTTCTATGTCTAAATAGAACTCTATTCCCGAGCCTCCCTGAGACATGCCAGCAACATACGTATTATAATATGCTGGACTTGATGCAAAAGCTGGTTGAGATAGGACCATAGTTTGTTGAGTATCTGACACAGCAGTAGACTTACATTGTGTGAGTAATAATGAGGAGAATCCTATGCTTAAAAGCGCTACTAGTTTGTACATTTTCATAATTGGTTGTTTTGAGTTTATATTCAAAACCCTTGCCATAAAGATAGTAAAGATTATTCTTGCGGATATGACTTCATTTAAATGCAGCGCCTAGGCGCTATTACCCCAAAATGATGTGCATAAAAAACCCCAACCGTTACCGATTGGGGTTTACTCTATGAGTTATAATAGTACTATTTAAGTCAATACTAGTTATTCAAAGCTTCTGCTCCACCTACGATCTCTAAAATCTCGTTTGTAATAGCAGCTTGACGTGCTTTGTTATATTGTAATTTAAGCGCATCTCTAAGCTCTGTTGCGTTGTCTGTTGCTTTGTGCATGGCAGTCATACGCGCACCGTGTTCTGATGCTACAGAATCTCTAATTCCTTTAAAAAGTTGTGTTTTTAAAGCTTTAGGGATTAATCCTTCAACGATTTCCTCTTTAGAAGGCTCAAATATATAATCTGCAGTTGCTGCTGCTTCCTCTTGTACGGTTGCTACAATAGGTAGAAACTGCTCTGGAGTTACAATTTGAGTTGCTGCGTTCTTAAATTTATTGTAGATAATGTCAATGCGATCGTATTCACCAGCTTCAAAACGAGCCATTAGATCTTCTGCAATTGCGGCTACATTATCAAAAGTAAGATCATCGTAAATATCATTGTTATTTTCGATTACCTTAAAAGTCTTTGCTAAAATAGCATCAGCCTTTTTTCCTAATGTAACTAAGTGCACCTCTTTACCAGCATACTTTGCGGCAACACGTGCATTAACACCTTTGATAATATTTGTATTAAAAGCTCCTGCAAGACCTCTGTTTGATGAAATAGCTACTATAAGTACCTTTTTTATCTCACGATCTTCTGCAAGTTTACTTCCAGAATCTGCATCTAGTGTAGCGCTTAAGTTCTGTAAAAGCTCAGTAAGCTTATCAGAATATGGGCGCATTGCTGTAATTGCATCTTGTGCCTTTTTCAACTTTGCAGCAGATACCATTTTCATGGCACTAGTGATCTGCATCGTAGAAGATACCGATGAAATTCTGTTTCTTATTTCCTTTAAGTTTGCCATCTTCTTTAAATTCCCGTAGTCTCAAGCATTACATCTTGAACATCACGATTTGTCTTTAATTTTGACAAGTCTCCCGCTCGCGCGGGAGTTGTTGAATTACATTTTTCGCCAAAGCGAAATACTCTTAGATATACTTTGCAGATAGGTCTTTTGCTACTGCTACTAGTGTATCTGTAACTTCATCTGTAAGCTTTCCAGACTTAAGTGTATCAAGGATACCTCTGTGCTTTGCGTTTAAGAACTCGATATATTCTGCTTCAAATTCTTTAACTCTATTTACAGGCACGTCACGTAATAAGTTTTTAGATCCTGCATAAATAATTGCAATCTGATCCTCTACTGTAAATGGCGTGTTTTCTGCTTGCTTAAGTATCTCTACGTTACGCTTTCCTTTTTCAATTACGTTAAGGGTAGCAGCATCTAGATCAGAACCAAACTTTGCAAACGCTTCTAGTTCACGGAAAGCTGCTTGATCAAGCTTAAGTGTACCAGATACTTTCTTCATTGACTTAATCTGTGCATTACCTCCTACACGTGATACCGAGATACCTACGTTAATAGCTGGACGTACACCAGAGTTAAATAAATCTCCATCTAAGAAGATCTGCCCATCTGTAATAGAAATTACGTTTGTAGGGATATAAGCAGATACGTCACCCGCTTGTGTCTCAATGATAGGAAGTGCAGTAAGTGATCCTCCTCCTTTTACGATAGGTTTAAGACTATCTGGAAGATCATTCATTGTTTTTGCAATAGCATCATCATTAATCACCTTTGCAGCACGCTCAAGTAATCTAGAGTGTAAGAAGAATACATCTCCAGGGTATGCCTCACGTCCCGGTGGACGACGAAGAAGAAGTGATACCTCACGGTATGCAACTGCTTGCTTAGATAAATCATCATAAATGATTAGTGCAGGACGACCTGTATCTCTAAAGTACTCTCCAATTGCAGCTCCTGCAAATGGTGCATATACTTGCATTGCTGCAGGATCTGATGCATTTGCCGCTACAATAGTTGTGTATGCCATTGCTCCAGCATCTTCTAGTACCTGTGCAATAAGTGCAACAGTAGAAGCTTTCTGTCCAATAGCTACATATATACAGTGTACTGGCTCACCAGCATCGTAAAATTCTTTTTGGTTAAGGATAGTGTCAATACAAACAGTAGACTTACCTGTCTGACGGTCACCAATTACAAGCTCACGCTGCCCTCTACCTACTGGTATCATAGCATCAATTGCCTTAATACCTGTTTGTAATGGCTCTGTTACTGGCTCACGAAAAACAACACCAGGCGCTTTACGCTCAAGTGGCATCTCATAAGTTTCTCCAGCGATAGGCCCTTTTCCATCAATAGGAAGACCTAACGTGTTTACCACACGCCCAGTAATACCTTCACCTACCTGGATAGATGCGATACGTTGTGTACGTTTTACGGTATCACCTTCTTTAATAGATGAAGAAGTACCTAAGAGTACAACCCCTACGTTATCTTCTTCAAGGTTAAGAACAATTGCCTCAAGACCGCTTTCAAACTCTACAAGCTCACCATATTGTGCGTTTGCAAGTCCGTAAATACGAGCGATACCATCACCCACAGTTAGTACTGTTCCTACTTCGTCAAGGGAAGCTGTTGCTTCAAAACCTGAAAGTTGTTTCTTTAAAATTGCCGAAACTTCTGCTGGTTTAACTTCTGCCATTTGATCTAAATTTATAAGTCCGCTTTCGCGAAAATTTTCTCACCTCACGATGAGCCGTTTATTTATAAACTGTTACTAAATTCTCTTTTTAACTTGCCTAACTGGCTAGCGATACTTGCATTGTATTGTGTATCACCTACTCTTAATACAAAACCACCTATGATGCTCTCATCAATCTCGTTTGTAAGAGTTACATTAGTGCTTCCTGTAAGCTCTTTTACTTTTGCAAGAACTTTAGTCTCCAGTTCTGGAGTTAAAGCTACTGCTGTAGTTACTGTAGCACTCTCAATCTTATTGCTTTTATTGTACTCTGCAATAAAACTATCTGCCACACCACCTAGTAAATTTGCTCTACTATTATCTACAAGAACATCTACAAGACCTAATGTCTCTTTTGTACCGTCTGTAAATACCTGACGTAATACAGCGCGCTTATCGTCTGCTTTTATTACAGGACTGTTTAAGGCATTGCGAAGTTCTTTACTTCCTTCAATTGTAGCCTTTACAGATTTCATATCATTTAAAACTGCCTCTACAGATCCATTATCTTTTGCAAGATCTAGTACTGCTTTTGCATATCGTATTGCTGCTCTACTCATAGTGATAGCGGCTTAAAATCTGTTAGTTTAATGTTGCTTGACCTAGCATCTTGTCTACAAGACCTAGTTGCTTTTCTTTATCAGAAAGCTCATTTTTTACAACTTTCTCTGCAATCTCTACAGAAAGTGCTGCAACCTGACCTTTAAGATCTGCGATAGCGCTCTTACGCTCTGCCTCAATAGCTGCTTGTGCTTGAGCTACCATTTTATCTGCAGCGTCTTTAGCTTCTACCTTTGCGTCATCTATCATTTTAGTCTTCACCTCACGAGCTTCCTTAAGCATCGCTTCACGCTCTGCTCTAGCTTCTTTTAAAAGCTTCTCGTTATCTGCTTGAAGACTTGCCATCTCTTTCTTTGCATTTTCTGCAGCATCAAGAGCTCCTTGTATTCCTTCTTCACGCTCATTAAGTGCGCTCATAATAGGTTTCCAAGCAAATTTTACCATAAGGAAAATAAGCAATAAGAAAAGGATTGTTTGTTTTACAAACAGGTCAAGTGAAAAATTCTCTAATAATTGTTCCATCTCAAAAGTGGTTCTGTGTTCTTATAATCTTTGTTTAATTAAATTCAACTCCTGTAACCAACCGTTACAGGAAGTTGAATTTTTAGAGTTGATCTGGATTAAGCTCCTAATATAAGCGCTCCAAATGCAAGTCCTTCTAAAAGTGCAGCAACGATAATCATCGCAGTCTGGATTTTACCAGCAGCCTCAGGCTGACGAGCAATTCCTTCCATTGCAGCTCCACCAATCTTACCAAGACCGATACCACCTCCAATTACTACTAGACCAGCTCCTACTAAATTTGGGAACATTGGTGCTACTTCTTGTACTAATGCTAAAGACATAATAGTGTATATAAAAAATTAAACAAATAAAAATTCTTAATTAAGTGAAGTTCTTACGGATAACTTCTGTATCCTCTATCGTTTCGCCATGCTCGTCATGTAACTCCTCGTCATGATGATCATCTGCTACGGCCATACCAATAAATAATGCTGACAATGTAGTAAATATATACGCCTGTAAGAATGCTACTAGCAATTCAATAAGCATAATAAATAGTGATAAGAATAATGATACTATGGTAGATCCTGCAACGCTAAGTGAATCTTGTAATAAGATTCCCACCGCAACAAGACTCATAACAACCGTGTGACCTGCCGTGATGTTTGCAAATAAACGTACTAACAATGAAAAGGGCTTAATAATTAATGTACCTGCAAGCTCAATAACACCTAATAGAGGTCTAAAAATATAAGGTATACCTGGCATCCATAACATGTGACCCCAAAAATGCTTGTTACCGCTAAATACGTAAATCACTAATGTAATAACAGCAAGTGCTGCAGTTACCGCGATCTGACCTGTAACGTTAAAGCCAAATGGCATTAAACCTACAAGGTTAAGTATCCAGATAAAGAAGAATACCGTAAGAAGGTATCCAGTAAATTTTCTGTAGCTCTCCCCAATGTTTGGTTTTGCGATCTCGTCTCTCACGTAAATTACTAGAGGCTCAAGTACTCGTGCAAATCCTGTTGGGATATTTTTTTTCTTGTATTGTCTTGCTAGTCCTGAGAACCAGATTAACATTAAAAGTCCTATTAGTAAGATACCAAAAACACTTTTTGTTATTGAAAGATCAAAAGGTTTTGAAGCATTTGTAGCGTGGTGATCTTCATCATAAGTAAGACTTGTTGCTCCTGCTTCAAGTTCATAGATACGACCGTGATTTTTCACAAAGCGGCTTTCTCCCTTAGTTACGATTACCTGTCCTTCATCATCATGATGAAACTCTGAAGACATGAATGCAGTAAAACCATTTTCTCCCCATAACATTACAGGAAGTGGGAAACCCCAGTGATGCTCTACTCCATTATCATCAAAAGTTGAGAATAAATGGAAGTCGTGAGAATCCTTTAAGTGATGCTGTATATAAGCCTTTACCTCCTCTTTAGTATTAACTGGATTTCCTTTTTCTCCAGTCTTTCCAGCATCCGCTTTCGCGAAAGCGTAAAAGGGAATACTAAGAACAAAAACTAATACTAAAAGTGTGATTGATTTTGATGCTACCTTCATTCTTAAATTTTCAATAAATAACGTAACCTTAAATTTTGTGCAAAAATACTCATTTTCTTGAAAATAAAATGCATTTCTTAATTATTTCAAAATTAATCCGCTCTGTTTAGCATTTTAACAACCACCATCACCTCATAAATTATGAAAATAGTAATAGGAATGAGTAATGATAATTTATCTGACTTTGTTAATTGCAAGCTTGTAGACAGCAATTCTCTAAAAATTACAAAGAAGAGCATCATTTTTAAAACTATAGATCCTAGGTATAAAAATCCTATTTGATCCTTAAACTCTTTTAAAAAATAAATTATAAGCTCAAATGTTAAAACAAAAAATAGAGATAATGAAGCATGAAAGATATATACATCTCTCAATCTGTAAGAAGGGGAGCTATCTAGTGACGTTAGCAAGTAATTATGCAAGCCGTAACTTATAAAAAAAGTGATTACAGCAATGATTACATACAAGAGTAATTTTTTTATCACGACTACTTGTTAAGTTGTATTACTCCTTTGATTACTATATATATGGAAAGAAAAACTGATAATAATGTGATTGTAGTCTCTAGCCAATTTGCCTCATACCGAACATCGAGCCATTTTCCTAACAAATTACCTAGGTAGATAGTTACACCCATCTGGAAAGGTATGGTGGAAAATTTCACCCATTTATTAAGCTGAACGTTCTTCTTTTCCTTTGCCATTTGACAATGATTTTACGCTTCCTTTCATAACGCAAGATGCATTAAAGGTTGCTCCTGGCTCTACAGCCAGTTTACCCGTAATTACTTCGCCTTCAATATGAGCAGCTGTTTTAATAGAAAGAAGGTTTTTAATTTCTAATTTACCTTCTATCTTACCTTCTACATCTGCATCATTACAAATAAGAGTTCCTATGACCACACCTGTTTTTCCTATAACAATTTTATTAGGTGATGTAATATTACCATGTATCTCACCATCAATACGAAAACCACCTTCTGAGGTAACATCTCCTTTGAGAGTTGTGCCCTGGCTTATGCGGTTCTGCTGGTTAGTGAGGTCAGGTCCTTTTCCTTTCTTATTGTCTGAAAACATCGGTAAAAAATTAGTCAGTTAATTTGAATCTTGCGCTTTATAAGCATCAAGATTTTTATGCATTTGAATTATTTTATAATTCTCTGAAGCGATTACCATACTAGGTAATGTTATCAAAATATCTTTATTAGTACGAAGCAACTCTACTAGACCTTCTGCCTGACTACGGCTACTTAAAAAATGAACTACAACAAACGATTGTTGTGCATCATAAACATCAATAGAGGTTGAGAGCTCTGTATAACCCACCTCATCAAAGCTTTCTAAAAGCTTCTTCTGTAAATCCTTTGCTCCTTGAATATTACTGTTATTAAATGGGTAGACTATTTTATAGTTAATTGCAATTGCCTCGTCATCAAACTGATCAAACTTCATGGTAGGCAGCGCATTTTGTAATAAGCTTTGTGCTTTTTTTCCTTCTTCTGTGCGAGGGTAAGTAAGTGCCACATAGCTCAACCCTTTTTTATAAGCATCATAACCTTCATATCTACCAGCGACTGTAGCCTTTAGTAATTCAAATTTCGGCAAATATGGATTCCCATAAAACTGATCTATTCTTTTATTTAAGTCACTCTCAAGGTTTACAAAGTTTTGATTTTGGAACCTCTTATATAATTCTTTATATACTTCTTCTGGCGACTCTGCATCTGCCTCTAATAGCGTATCTGGGTTATTAATACGAGTGGCATAACGAGAATCTGGGTATTCTGCTGTGATTTTATTTTTATAAATGTTCGCTTTCGCGGAAGCGTCCATAGCCCCATACACTTGGTAGAGATTGTATAATGCAGGAAGCACTAATTTTTCATCTGGATTAAAAGCCAACAATTTTTCTAATCGCTGCGCTGCCAAAGGATATTCTTTGAACTTCTCTTTGTAAATAAGCCCTAGCTGAAAGTATGCAAAGTCACGCTCTTTTAACAAACTATCTACCTGCTTTTTTTCTCTTGGTAAGCTTGCAATATAATCTGCCGCAGTCATTTCTTTGTCACCATCAAGGTCCGGGTTATCTAATGCAACGGGTAACGTACTTGAGTTAAGAGGTACAGCCTGCACGGAAGATAACCTCCACCCGTCTACCAGACGACGTTTTCCCCATCTTCTTTCAAAAGACTGTTTCCCATAAGAAACAGCTACATCATTATAGAAATAAAATTCTCCTGGCTCACCTCCTATTGCCCTTCCGCCACTGCTTGAAGCATTAAAAAACTCATTATTTCGTATGTTATCAATGCGCGCAATAGAATCTGCCGCTTTCTTTGCTTTAATTTGAGCAATATAGCTGTCGAAATAAGCCGCAAGCGAATCTTCAGAAAGTGTAACTAGGGCAATAATACTGTCATTGCGCTGTGTAAGGTTTTCATAATCTATAACATCATTAAGGTTCTCACGCTTTTTTGTAATAGTTCGAAACTCACGGCTACGATCATTTATCTTACCTATCACACTATCATAATAAGCTCCTGCAATTTTATAAGCGGCTTGCTCAAAACTATAGTCTGCAAGTGCTAGATAATCTCTAGAAAGCAAATAATCATCTGTACTACTTTGTCTTAACGACTTATTATAATTTGCAATAGCAGAGTCTTCTCGCCCTGTTTTCATAAAGAAATCTGCCTTTGCATAGTAGATTTTATCTAAAAAGGGTCTGTTCTCACGATTACCTACCATTTTATCAAGTCGTTCCCTTATAACTAGTGTATCTACTAGATTATAGTCATAATTGCGTATTTGCTCTAAATGCGCATTTATATGATACTTACGTGGAATTTTACGATTAAGATCTATAACATCTTGAAAAGCCTCATTTGCAAGCGAATACTCACCTACTCTATTATACAATTGGCCTAAAATATAATTATAGCGTCCGCGCTCTTCAGATTTTCTTGTGAGCTTTGCCGCACTTTGGATATATTGAAATGCACTATCTTGAATACCAAGATTAAGATATGCTTGTGTAAGCATGGCATGAGCATCTGCAATGTCTTGATCTTTTAAGTTTTTTTCTACTTTAAAAATTTGCTTAAGATTTTTAATAGCCACCTCATTATTTTCAAGGCGGATATTTGTTTTTTCTTTCCAGATCTTAGCTTGTGCTATATTGTTACTTTTAGGGTAATATGCTAGCACATAATTAAAAGCCTCTAAAGCAGGGACAAATTGCTGGTCGTAGTAACGTGCTTTACCTAATAAAAGGAAAGCTTCATCCATTTGTGGGTTGCGTTCCTCTCCATCTATTTTCATAGCATGGTTTTGTATTGCTTTTATAGCTTTTTCCTCTGCCCGCAAAAAATTAGGATCTCTATTTTCTTCTCCTAACGCAGTGTTTTCCTCAAAGGCAATACGCTCAATAGGTAAGATATCCCAGTAGTCATCATTGAAGGTTTGTACAAGAGCATTTTTACCTTCTTCAAGCGCTACATTTCCATTATACAATGTATTGAACTCTGTTGTAACCGCATGGAAGTTACGGCTCAAAAAAGAATCGTTCTTACGAGAACAACTCGATAGAGATAGTGTAGTAACACCAATAAAGAATAAACGTTTTAAGAGTAATTTCAAACCTTATTTGTTTTTACTAAAGGGAACTGTAATTTACCGTAATTAGTATGGAGGTTCGTAAAAATACGTTTCTTTTCGAAAAAACGAAGATTTCCATCAGTAATTAAATAACATTCATTTAGTAAGAAGCGCCTTCCGTAATAAAAATAACCATTGAGAAAGATATTTACGCAATCGTTTGAAAATTTTTTAGAAAAATTACCCTATGTTCATCATTGATTGCAAGCACTTTAGTACATTTACAGTTCAGACCACTTAAAAGGTTTGAACAATTAAGTTGGGGAACTTAGGAAATGGTTACTTTATTGTGACCATTTTTTTTACCCAAAACTTACGCCTCTGTGATTACTTCATTACCAGCAAAATAAGCTTCTAGCTCTTTAAGAGTCGCTGGTGAGGTGATAATGTCTTTTACAAGTTCTCCTTTTTCAAGTACAACTATACGCTCACAAACTTCTGTAACATGCTGTAAGTCATGACTAGAAACTAGTACCGTTACTTCTTTATCAATTGCCATTTGCTTGATGATTCCTTTAAGCCTTATTTGCGTAGTTGGATCAAGATTTGCAAAAGGTTCATCAAGAATAATAACATCAGGCTTGCCAATAAGCGTAGCCACAATACCCACTTTTTTCTGATTTCCCTTAGAGAGATCTCGTAAATACTTGCGTTTTCCTATAATCTCATCATTAAAGAAATCTTCAAAAGTTGCAAGTAACGCATCTACATCTGCTTTGTTCTCGCCTCTTAAGTCCCCTATAAAGTAAAAGTATTCCTCTGGTGTTAAGTAACCTATGAGAAAAGTCTCGTCTATAAAAGATGCAGTGTGTGTTTTCCAGTCTTCACTTTCGTGTACTTTTACACCTCCATTTTCTATATACCCAGAACTAGGTTGTATAAGATCTAGTAAACAGCTGAAGAGAGTTGTTTTACCCGCTCCGTTATTACCAACAAGTCCAAAAGATTGACCTCTAGGAATCTCAAACCCTTCAAGATTGAGAACTGTTACTCCGTTATATGATTTTGATAAGTTGTTTATAGTAATCATAATCTGTGTTATTTAGTTTGTTTGTAAGCCTCAAGCGTTTTATACTTCTCGCTCTTATATATTTTAATAATCTGGTTAAACACTTTATCCCTAAAGGCAAAACCTATCAATCCTACTATAGCAACAAGTGCATATCCTAGCATAGGACCTACTGTAAAGTGACCTATAGCATACAACGCCATTGGGCCGAGCATTTTTGGCAAGCTCACGAATAATGTTTTAAGGTTAAAAGAACTCTTATCACCGAAGGCTTTTTTACCACTCTGTAAGTCTATAGGCGTTTTTATAAACGCGCCACCCAGTAATACCAAGTGTGCATTAATTCCCATATTAAAAATGGCACCTACAATGATGGCGAGTAGCACATCTACCCCAAAATAAACATAGGGAATACAAAGTATCGCAGAGATAAGAGTTGTAATTACTACCAGTAACCACTTTGATTTCAAATACTCTTTATAAGCGATATTTTGCGTCATCATGAGCGGATAATAAGCACTATCCCATGATGGAACAAATTGCCCAAAACTGAACAAAAACCCTCCTGACACAAATACGGCAGCAAACATCATCCAGAACGGACCACTATATACCTCTATCGCATCTCCAAAAAATAATAATCCATAAAACAAAAACATGATACTCATAAAGACAGTAGTCTTAGAGCGTTTATTTCTCATTATGAGTCTAATGTCATTTTTGAGAAATGTAGATTGTTTCCCAAAACGGTCTAACCATCCTAAATCTCCACCGCTTGCTTCACTCACCTTTTTTGCCAGCCCTGCATCAAGGTATAATCGTGCTAAGAAATATTTAAAAGCGATGGTTGCAACCACAGCAAGTAGTGCTATGGGGAAAATAACCGTCCACTTAGTTTCATACAACCCTTGAAAGAATGGCTGAGTGAAAGCAGTAATATCAAAATATTCATAATACTGAGCAGCACCTAAAAGAGCAAAAAGTGCTCCCACACCTATTACTAACCACAACTTATCATTCAAAAAGACATTGATAAAGTTATTTGCATATATAAAACAGAACATTGCAATATGCCATACCAATACTCCCAGCGGATTAAAGTCTTGTGTAATTAATACAATAGAGAATGGAATAAAGAAAAATGCATGCATCCAGTTCCAGAAAGAAAGTACCGTCTTCCCTAGTGCAAATTTCACAATTTTGGTTTTCTTAAAAGGTAGTAGTAATAGTGGCTTGATGTTTACCACTGGCATTTTCTGACCCATATATCGTATAATGAGATCTCCCACTACGTAATAAATCATAAACATGTTTACCGTAGCAAATGGTTCAAGATCCATTTTCTCAAGAAGGAAATAGAGTCCTACACCTGCACCTCCTAAGTACAATATCATCATCAACACCCCAAAAATCATCAAGATCTTGAGAGCGAGGTTGGTTTGAAAAGAAGCACTTCTAAAAAAAGCCTTCCACTCTAGACTTATAAATTGTTTTACCATAATTACAGGTTATTTAGCGAGGTATAGGTATTTAAACTCTCGATAATGTTACATACAAAACGCAATCGTTTGTATTTTTACAAAAAAAACATAATGTCACAATTCCATACACTTCATATACAGAGCATTACGCGCGTTACAGAAAAATCTGTGGCAGTTACTTTTGCTGTTCCAGATTCGCTTAAAGAAAATTTTAACTTCTCTGCAGGACAATATATAACTTTAAAAACTCAAATTAATGGCGAGGAAGTTCGTCGCGCATATTCTCTTTGCAGTACTCCTCAAGAAGGACTTACTGTTGCGATAAAAGAAGTTGAGAATGGTACTTTTTCCACCTATGCAAACCGTGAGTTAAAGGAAGGTGATACCATGGATGTTCATACACCAGAAGGACGATTTAAAATTGAAAATTCCGCTTTCGCGAAAGCGCAAACCTACGCAGCCTTTGCCGCAGGATCAGGAATCACGCCTATCTTATCAATGATTAAGACTACTTTATCACAGTCTGCAGATAGTAAATTTGTTCTAGTGTACGGAAACCGCACCGAAGAAGAAGCTATGTTCCGCGATGAGTTAATAGCCTTACGTGACCAATATAAAGATCGTTTCTCTATAGAGTTTATTTACTCTCAAACACGAGTAGATGGAGCACATTTTGGACGTATAATGAAAGCTACAGTTAATTTTGTAGTGAAAAATAAATATGCGGCAAATGACTTTAACGAGTACTTCTTATGTGGTCCAGAAGCCATGATTAAAGAAGTTTCTAAAGTGCTTAAGGAAAACGACACCAAAGAAGAAAACATACACTTCGAACTTTTTACAGCAAGTACAGAAGAGGTGACTATTGACGCCAACCTAGATGGTAAAACTGCTATCAAAGTAGTTTGTGACGATGAGGAGTTTGAATTTACTATGGAGAAAGATGCTGTCATTCTTGATGCAGCTTTAGATCAAGACATAGATGCTCCACATTCTTGTCAAGGCGGCATATGCAGCAGCTGCATTGCGCGTGTAACAGAAGGAACAGCAGTAATGTCACAAAACCAAATCTTAACAGACTCAGAAGTAGCCGAAGGATTAATACTTACCTGCCAGGCGCATCCTACCTCAGCATCGATTGTGGTAGATTATGATGATGTGTAGTCTTTTACGATAACATATTTTTAAAACTCATTAGGTATAGCTACTTAATGAGTTTTTTCTTTTTAAACACTTGCATGTACTTATCATTTGTAGATATATTGCAGGCTTCTTTTACTAGAATGAAAATTTTCACAAAAGGAATCACTAAACTTATTGAACAATACAATGAATGTAAACCAACAGGAATTTCCAATACTAACAACGCTACCGCCTCAAGAACTTCAAGCCCAAGTTGATAGCTATATATTGTTTATGAAAACCACCTATAATGTAAGATATGTAGGTTTTGCAGTAGCTGGACTATTTGGTATTTACAGCATTTTTATTGCTGGAAAACGTGTTACTTATTCAGAGAAGAATATTATAGAAATGACAATGCTCACCCTAGGAGTCTTAATAATAGCTATACTTATTTGGTTTTTAGTTTCCATTCTTAAGAAAAATGCCGCACTGAAAAAAGGACTAAGAGCAACTGCAGAAAAGCATGCCTTAGATAAAAAATCATTTTTAAAGGAATTTAATAGCCTTGTCATCGCTCAGCATGGTGGTAAGGGAGTCTATAAAATATAGCGTACTTAAAAAACATGCAGCTCTAGCTATACTCACCTTAGGGTGTTGATGTTATACTAAAGTTCAATAATCTTGGTTTATATAGATATGTCTTGTCTGAATATATGATTAGACATGATAGCATACTTTTAATCCATGTGGACCTATTATCGTGATGTAACTTTATACGCCGCAGGCATTTGCTTGCTATTTGGGCTTGTCCACGTTCCCGCTAGTGAACGTATCGCCGTAGGGATAATTACCACCATCATTATTTTTGGAGTTTTTGGCACTGGTTTAGGCGTTTTGGCATTTGCGTATTTTCAGAAGCAGCAATATTATATGTATTATAATCTTGGTTTTACAAAGCGCTATCTGATACCTGTCTCTTATACACATCTCCGAGCCCACGAGACGGACTCCTATC
>OJBP01000386.1_pt1 | contig 24289 bp, 21 predicted proteins | sample 1590691 | NCBI WGS metagenome assembly OJBP01 (sample SAMN05416848, study PRJEB24817) | seawater metagenome | isolation source: Sea water | place: Canada:Atlantic | collected 2013-07 | reverse complement strand
GCGATGGGCGTCCATTCGATCAATGCTGCGAAGGCTTTGCCAAGAAAGGATATGATCTCGGACGGACTCTTACGCTAAATGTTGAAGCGCCACCGCTCAGTTGGGTGGCGTTTCTTCCTGCTTTTGATCGAACCCATATCCCCTCTGCCAACAACAGAGGTTTACGATGTCAGTATTCAAAAGCATTTGCGGACAGTTCCCTGATGATCAGGAGCGCGAAGAGAAGCAGTTCTTCTTGGAGGTGAAGGAGCGCGGAAAGCCGCTTCGCAAATGGCCGATCGACCAAGTCGAGTTGTCCCACACCGATGAAACGGTAATCCTTCGCCCGCCCCGCCCGGCAGGAATTGAGCTCTACATCCCCGCTGCTCATATCGAATCTGCACGGGTGTTTTCTGTTCCCAAAGGATGGAAGCCCCAGTCGCGCAGGGCCCCGAAGGCTGTCTTTGGCGGGAATCGGCGCCCCCAGTAGTGTGTGTCGGGGCCTACAGCAGGTCCCGCTCATACACTCGCCCGCGAGCGAGTCCGATCCGCATCGCGGGCGTCTTTCCATCCACGCCGGGCTCCATCCAGTTGTGATAGAATCGATAGATCTCGGCGAGCTTCGACAGCACGACGGGGTCGTAGAGGTGATGCCGACCCCAGACGCGCCCGGGCCCATTCGTGGAGATCTGCGGGCGGCTGGCGAACCGGACATTCGAGCGGAAGCGGTGGAAGTAGCTGTCGACACTGCGGAGGGTCGCCAGCCGCATCAGCTTCGCCTTCTCCCGTGCTCTCAGGCCCGGATGGTCGGTCAGGAGCTGCACCCGCTTGTTAGGCTCGCTCTTGGTCGGGAAGGGATACTGGAACCACCCGCCGACCGGTTCCCCAACGAGGCGGACCGCTACCTCCTCATCAAGAATGTCGGTGAAGAACTCCGACGGGATCAGGCTCAACTCCGAAGGAGTGAGGCCGGTCGAGGCGCAGAGGTCAGTGCGCCCGTCGGCCACGACGCAGTTGCGCTTATCGTTCGTCATCGCCTTGTCGAAATCCACGACGGCCAGATGCGCCCGGCCGACGGAGACCTCCGGCTGGAAGATTGTCTTGAAGGACTGCTTCAGGCCAGCATCCCCGTCCATCACGAAGATCAACGGCGCATCAGTCTCGCCGATATGGTCGCGCAATCGCATCGCGTGGGCGAACTGCATCACATCGTAGCGCAGCATCGAGCCGCTGGCGGGGAGGCCATATTCTTCCACCTGCGACAGCCCCGCAGGCTTGGCGAGACGCGCGAGATGGGCGTCGAACTCCGACTTCGTCCAGATGCGAGCGTGCTGCCGGAACGCAGTCGAGATGTGGTCCTCCTGCACCGCGAGGGATTGCGCCTCGGCCTCCGCCGGCGAGATCTCCGGGTCGAGCTGGAAAGACGCCTCCATGATGAAGCCAGAGCGTGCGTGCGCCGTGCAAAGATGCTGGAACACGACCGGGAAGCGACGCTTCCGGTTGGGCCAGTTAACGGTGAGCGCCTGGCTGTCTGTGGCGAAGCGGGAGCCGACTGCCGCGAAGTCGATCCGGGAGAAGTCCTCACGGCGCGCCACGAAGCTCCTGGCCTGGTCGTGGTAGAACCCGATCCGCCGGTAGATATCCCGATAGGACAGCCCGGAGATCTTCGACACCTTCGCCAGGGACAGGTCGTTGCAGAGCATATCCAGCACGAGACGGTTCTTGTCTGACCGCTTGTGCCGACGCGCCGGCTTACCGCTGGAAAAGGTCTTCGCGCAGCCCTTGCACCGCCACCGCGGGTCGCCGCCCTCCGTCTTGCCGAAGCGCTGGTAGAGGCCCGGATGTGCCTCGACCGGTAGATCCTCATTCGCGCATCCTTCCGTCCGGCACGCCGGCGCACAGGGATCGCTCTCGCGAAGGCGGCGCATCCGCCCGTGCTCTTCCGCGACCGCGCGGTTGTTCTTCACCCGCGAGGTTGTGCCGCAGGCCGGACACTTGTAGAACTCTTTGTGCTTGCCGCCCGGGACTGCGCCGCGAGGCACGCCAGATGGCGGAGCTGGTGCGCCACTCGGCCGTCGAAACGGATCAGGCCGCACACCGTAGAGTGCGCAGGCCGTGTTGCGGCAGAAGTTGAGATCGACCCCCGCGACAGGCGCGGGCAGTCTTCGGGCCAGCGGGACCACCGCTTCTCCCGAAGATATATTCGAGACGCTCGACACCTTTTTTCTCCATTCGGATGACGGTCAAGCGTGGTGTCAAAGAGAAAGTTGGCCGCAGTGCGGCCAACCGAAGTATTTTTTCAACATTTAGCGTCAGGGGCTGGGGCTTCGGTCCGCCTTTTCCCATCTCCCGATCAATAGGCGCCCTTGGCCTGGATCAATGCGCCAAGATCGGAAACCGAAGTCGCCAGAGCGGTGCTGAATGGCAGCATGCGTCGCGTCGTCGGGTCTGCGCACGTATGCATCGCGAGACCAGGGCGCGGTTCGCCCAGCGCGTTTAGCCATACCGGATTCTCAATCGTGCTATACCCGACGTTAACTAAGATAAAAGCAGGATTCTCTGGTCGTTCCGGTGATTGACGTAATCAAATTTTTCTGTAATTATCCTACAAAATGAGATTGTTTATGGAGATGAGTTTGCATAAGCACTTGCTTGAAGGTCAGACCATGCCGGGGAGGCAGCCATCGTGAGCGAAGAAAAAGCCTGTGACGTTCTGGTTATCGGGTCGGGAGCCGGAGGATTGACGACGGCCATCACCTGCGCCCATGCTGGATTAGATGTGATCGTGGTCGAGAAGGCCCCTGTCTACGGCGGAACGACCGCATTTTCCGGTGGAGTCTTGTGGATACCGGGAAACGCCTACGGCAAGGAGCAGAACCCGGACGACACGCGCGAGTTGGCTCGGACCTATCTACAGGTTGAGGCCGGCAATCACTTTGATGCCGAGGCCGTCGACGCGTTTCTCGATACCGGCCCCGAGGCCGTGGAGTTCCTGGAACGCGAAACCGACGTGAAGTTCGTCCCCACGCTCTACCCCGATTATCATCCGCAATACGAGGGCGGCGTGGAGATTGGGCGCTCTATTCTCGCGGCCCCCTACGATACTTCCAAGCTTGGCAAAGATCTCAAACGGCTGCGCCCACCGCTAAAGACCATCACCTTCATGGGGATGATGTTCAATTCCTCGAATGCCGACATCAAGCACTTTTTCAACGCCACCAAGTCTTTGAAATCGTTCTCCTACGTGGCCAAGCGGCTCGTCAGTCATGCAACTGAGGTGCTGCGCTTCGGGCGCGGTGTGCAGGTGACAAGCGGCAATGCGCTTGCCGCGCGACTGGCGAAGTCGACGTTCGATCTGGGCGTGCCGATCCTGACCGAAACGCCCGCGCGCGAGTTGCTGCGCGAGGATGGCAGGGTCATCGGCGCGGTTGTCGACCATGAGGGCCAGCGCCTGCGGATACTTGCAAGCCGCGCGGTTGTTATTGCCACAGGCGGTTTTGCAAACGATCCGGTGCGCACGACCGAGGCCTATTCGCATCTGCGGGACGGCGGCGCCCATTTCACGCCGGTGCCCGAAAGCGTCACCGGCGACGGCATCACGCTCGCCGAAGGGGCCGGGGCGCGCTTCGACGTCCAGTTCGATCAGAGTGCAGCGTGGATGCCAGTTTCGAAAGTGCCGATGGGCGATGGCAGCTACAAGGCCTTTCCCCACCTTCTGGACCGCTACAAACCGGGCATCGTCGCGGTCAATCAGCAGGGCCAACGGTTCGGGAACGAATCGAACTCGTACCATGATGTTGGCACGACGATGATCGAAACCAACGCGGGGCGCGGCACGACAAATGCCTGGCTGATCTGCAACCGCGCGACGATACGGCGCTACGGTCTCGGTCACGCCAAGCCCGCGCCGGTACCGCTGGCGATGTATCTGCGCAACGGCTACCTCAAGACCGGCGAGACGTTGGATGAACTGGCCAGCGCGACTGGCATCGACGCCGAGGGGCTTCGCAAGACGGTCGCGGCTTATGATGGACCTGCCTCCAGGGGGGAAGATCCGGAATTCGGACGCGGGACCACGGCCTTCAACCGGTATCTGGGCGATCCGGAGCATAAGCCGAACCCGAATGTCGCGCCGATTGGGGATGGCCCCTACTACGCGCTTGAAATTGTCATGGGCGATCTCGGTACGTTCGACGGACTGGCCACCACGACCGACGGCAAGGTTCTTGACGAGGCCGGTGTGCCTATTCCTGGCCTTTTCGCAGTCGGTAACGACCGGCGCAGTGTCATGGGCGGCGCCTATCCGGGGGCCGGGATCACCTTGGGGCCAGCTCTGACGTTTGGATATTTGACAGGTAAGACGATTTCCGCAGGGTCGGCCTGACCCCGCCTCGGCGGATGTCAGGTAGGGTAGGACTCGCACAAGCAGAAACAGCAGGTTCGAACCTGCGTTGCCGTATGCAAAGCTGCCGACGGTTCCGCAAGAGGTCAGGCCGATTAAGGGGAGGTTCCACGATGAAATCCATGACCGGCTTGGCTGACAGGCTATTGCGGCCATTCGAAGTGCTGATGGCTTTTGCAGCGGGGCTGCTCGTGCTGACGCTCATGGTGCTGGGGGTGGCCGAAGTCATCGGACGCTCGTTCTTTAATAAACCCATTTACGGGAATTTGGACATTGTCGAACAGCTCATGGTCCCGGTGGCCGCCTTTGGCATCGCCTATTGCCAGAGCAAATTCGGCAATGTGCGGATGACGATGTTGACGCAAAATCTGCGTGGGCGGGCGAAGTGGCTGGTCGAAGCGCTGTCCCTGGCGATCGGTATGTTCGTCGTTTTTGTCTACCTGAAGGGCAGCTACATGAACCTGCAACGCTCGCTGCAGCTTGGTGGTGACACACCCGAGATCGGGATCCCCTTGTGGATCGGCATTTGCTGCGTGACCGTTTCGCTCGCCCTGCTGATGGCGCGCCTTGCCGTGCAGACGGCCGAAGCGCTGCGGCTCGTCCTGGTTCCTGACGACACGTCCGAGATACTCGACCTGCAGTCACACGAAATCGCTCGGGAGGGCTGAAAATGGATCCGATCACACTTGGATATATCGGCATCGGCCTTGTCGTCACTCTGGTTGTCCTTGGCGTCCCGGTAGCTTTTGCCACCGCATTCACCGGGATTTGCGGCCTGATGATGATCAGGGGGTTCGACGTGACCGTCGGTCTCGCCGGGATCATTCCATATTCGGAATCCGCCCATTATTCTTTGAGCGTCCTGCCCTTGTTCATCGCCATCGGTTTCCTCGCGATGCATGCGGGGATAACAACCTCGGCCTATAATGCCGCTCGGGTCTGGGTCGGTCGCGCGCCCGGCGGGCTGGCAACCGCCACGATCTTTGCCAGCGCCGGGTTTGCCGCGGTGTCGGGCGCGAGCACGGCAAGCACGGCCGTCTTCACGCGCCTTGCGCTGCCCGAGATGGAAAAGCGGGGCTATGACCAGGCGCTGGCCGCAGGTGTCGTTGCGGTGGGAGGGACGCTGGCGGCGTTGATTCCACCCAGTGCGATCCTGGTGATCTACGGGATTATCGTCGAGGAATCGATTGGTGCGCTCTTGCTGGCCGGGTTCGTTCCGGGGCTGATCTCCATCCTTGTATATCTGCTCGTGATTGCGACTGTGGTCACTCTCAAGCCGGAGCTTGCGCCCAAGCTTGAGCGGACCTCGATGTTGGAAAAGCTGAAGACGATCCCGCAACTGGCAGGGATCATGCTGGTGGTCGGCGTCATCCTCGTCGGGATCTATTTCGGCATCATGACCCCGACGGAATCCGCGGCGGTCGCGACCGCGATCATGTTCATCATGGCGCTGGCCAAGAAGATCAGCTTTGCCGATCTGCGCCTCGGGCTTCTCGACACGGTCAAGACGACGGTGATGATCTTTATGGTGATCTGGGGGGTTCTGGTGTTCGTCCGCTTCCTCGCCTTTACGGGTCTCCCGGGAATGATCACCGATTCGGTAATTGGGTTGGATGTGCCTCGCTGGGTCATCCTGATGGCGGTTGTCGTCCTCTACCTGCTGATGGGTATGGTGCTGGACGGGATCGGCATGATGATGCTGACACTGCCGGTGATCTATCCGGCGATTGTCGGCCTTGGTTACGATCCGATTTGGTTCGGCGTCCTGTTGGTCAAACTGATCGAGGTGGGCGTGGTCACACCGCCAGTCGGACTAAACTGTTACGTGGTCAACGGAATTCGACCGGACATCCCCCTACACAAGATTTTCAAGGGGGTGGCACCGTTCCTGGTGGGCGAGATCGTGATCATCGGGATCATTATCCTGTTCCCTGACCTGATCCTGTTCCTGCCAAACATGATGCGGTAGATCATAAAAAGTATCGTTTTATGAGATTTTTATATTGAAATTTTTCTGTTCATGCCGCTCAATGGCAGCAGATAAAGGGAGAAAGAAAAATGCGAATTTCCAACATTTCAAAGATCGGCCTTGCCGTCGCGCTGGCCTGTAGCACGGTGCTGACCGCCGTTCCTTCCGGCCCGGCCCAAGCGGCCGAAGTCGACGGACCCAAGGTCAAATGGCTGTTCTCGCTCTGGGGCGCGCGGCGCGGTTTCTCCGAAGGGATCGAGGGGCTCGCCCAATACGTTTCGGACAAGACCGACGGGAACTTTGAGATTTCACTTCAGTACGGTGAGGTTCTGTCATCGTCCAAGGAAAACCTCGACGGGCTTCACATCGGTGCCTTCGAGGCCGCCGCATTCTGCGCCGTTTACCACCCAGACAAGACCCCGGCCCTTGGCGGGCTGGACCTCGCCTTCTTGCCGATTCAATCGCTGGAGGCGCGGGCTCAGGTCGTGGAAGACTACTATGCTCTGCCTGTCGTTCAGGAAGAGTTCGCGAAGTGGAATTCTGTTCCTCTGATCGGCATCCTGATGTCCAACTACGAGGCGATGGGAACCGGCGACCTGCCCTCGACGCTGGACAAATGGGACGGTATGCGCATCAGTTCCACCGGTGGTGTGGGTCAGCTTATCGCGTCCATGGGGGCGAGCGTCACGGTCATTAGCGCCCCGGATATGTACCAGTCGATGGAGCGGGGCGTTATCGATGCGGCAACCTTCCCCTACACCTACGCCTTCGCGGCCTACCGCCTGCACGAGATCGCGGACTGGGTGACGGACGATTGGGCTCTCGGCGCCAGTGTCTGCCATGCCGCGGCCAATAAAGACGCCTACGAAGCGCTGCCCGATCAGTACAAGGACCTGTTGAAAGAAGCTGCCGCGGCGGGCTACGAGCACCAGATCAAAAAGTACGAAGAGGTGGACATCGAAAACGAGATAGCTTTTGAAGAGGCCGGCCTGACCCGCGTCCCGATGACGGACGAAATCAGAATGGCCATCGAAGCCGCCGCCACCCCAAGCTGGGAGGCATGGGTCGCCGAAGTGAGCGAGAAGGGGTTGCCTGCTCAGGATCTTTTGGACGCTATCTTTGAGTCCGCCGAAAACGCCAAGTGATCACAGACTAGTCGCAGCGCCCTCGTGGCGCTGCGATTCCATTTTCCGCATTGGCCTTGATTGGGCCCGGTTCCAGGATGCGGAACTTTTGCGAAACGGGGCAGGGGTGGTTTCCGCCTCCGCGTTTCGCTTCATCTGAGCCTCGCCCAGACAATACAGATTATACATCTAACCCCCCTGGTTGGGGGCCTGGGAATCATGCGGACCTCGCAGAATTAACCAGATGAATGGGTCCTGAGCCTGCGGACCGCCCTCGGGATATTGCCGATCTGGTGACTCTCATTGGTGCGAAGGAGGAAGCGCCAAAGAAACGCGGCCCTGATCAGAAACGAACTCCAAAATGACGCACGACCTGAAGGCGCGCGCGGTGGGTTTGTTGATAAGGGTCTCGTGCGTTGCGCGGCTGATCAGCGCTAAGTTAAATCAAACGTCACTCCGACGACTTGTCGTCACCGCCGCGATAAACTTCCCATAGATCCGGGCGGCGGGTGCGAGTCAGCTCTTCGGACATCCTGTGTCGCCACGCGGCGATGTCGCCATGGTGGCCCGAAGTCAGCACCTCGGGAATCGCACGGCCCTGCCATTCGGCGGGGCGCGTGTATTGCGGATGTTCGAGAAGACCCTCGGAAAAACTCTCGTGCTCAGTCGATTCGGCATTGCCGAGAACACCGGGCAGTAACCGCACGGTCGCGTCGATCATCGCCTGTGCCGCCAGTTCGCCGCCGGTCATGACGAAATCGCCGAGGGACACTTCCTGAATCCCGTAATGTTCGATCACCCGCTCGTCCAGCCCCTCAAAACGGCCGCAGATCATGGTTATTCCCTGCGCGCCAGCCAGATGGCGCGCCATGCCCTGATCGAACCTGCGACCGCGCGGCGACAGGTAGACCAAGGGCCATGCACCGCGCGCGCCGTGCATCCCGGCCTCGATCGCGTGACCCATCACATCGGGGCGCAGCACCATGCCGGCCCCACCGCCCGCGGGCGTGTCATCGACGTTGCGATGCTTGCCCTCACCGAACTGACGCAGGTCCAGCGTTTCCAATTGCCATAGCCCGTCCTTCAACGCTTTGCCCGTCAGGCTTTCACCCAGAACACCGGGAAAAGCCTGCGGGAACAGGGTGATGATGCGTGCGGTCCAGACGCCGGACAGAACCGTCGGCTCCTCCATCAGGTTGCGCGGCACCAGAGTCGGGCGGATAGATTTGCGCCCGTGGGATTTCGACAGACCCATCGTGCGCCCTCAGAACAGCCCGTCAGGCGGATCGGCGATGATCTTGCCGCTACCCACATCGACGGTCGGCACACAGGTGCGGGTGAAGGGCAGCAGAACGGAGGCTTTCATCCCCGGACCCTGCACCTCCAGCAGGTCTCCGGCGCCGTGATCGTGGACGGAACGGATAGTGCCGATCTCGGTGCCGCCGGTGTCGAGCACGCGCAGGCCGATCAGATCGGTATGGTAATATTCCTCGTCCCCGAGGTCGGGCAGGCGGTCGCGGGGCGCAAATAGCTGCACACCGTTCAGCGCGTCGGCCTGTTCTTTGGTGTCCACGCCACTCAGCAGGGCGGCGAACCCATTCTTGATAGAACGGGTGAGGGTCACGGTGTAACTTACCCCGGCCTCGTCGCTCAACGGGCTGTATTCGGCAATCGCTTCGGGATCGGCGCAGAAACTTTTCAGCCGCACCTCACCGCGCACCCCAAAGGATCCCGCAATCGCCCCGACACAGACCAGATCGGCCATAAGCACCTCTATTTGCAGACAATATCCTGAAGGACACCGGCGGTTTGCAGACAGGTTTCCGCCTGCCTTTCCCGCTCATACATCATGCCTGCAATAAATGCGACGGCGAGGATGATGAGAGTCCGGATCGGTCGAAACAGCATCTCTAGTTACCTTGATCCGGCCCCGCCCGCGGTGTTCGGGCAGGGCCGGGCCCGGATTATTCCGCGCTTTCTTCGGCAGCGGCTTCTTCTTTCGGGGCGGCAGCGGCCTCGGCGGCTTCGGCAGCCTTGGTGGCTTTGGATTCCGCGCGCTCTGTCGCGGCCTTGCCCGGTGTGCCCTTCTTGGGGTTGGAACGCTCTTTCTTGTCGATCACGCCAGCCGCTTCGAGAAAGCGCGAGACGCGGTCTGTCGGCTGTGCGCCCTGCTCCATCCAATGTTTCGCACGATCCAGGTCCAGCTTAACGCGATCTTCGGAGTCTTTTGGCAGAAGCGGGTTATAGGTGCCGAGCTTTTCGATAAAGCGGCCGTCGCGGGGCATGCGGCTGTCGGCTGCAACGATCCGATAGAAAGGACGCTTTTTGGACCCACCACGGGCGAGACGGATTTTCATGGCCATTTTGAGTTTCTCCTTATCAATGGCTTGAGTTTGGCCGGGCTGCGCCCGAACCTACGATTGGTGTTGCCGGTGATGCCGGATCACCTCCTGAATGATGAAATTCAGGAATTTCTTGGCGAATTCAGGGTCCAGATCGGCCTGAGTTGCCAGGTCTTCCAAGCGCGCGATCTGCGCGGCTTCCCGGTCGGGGTCCGAAGGGGGCAGGTCATGCGCCGCCTTCAGCCTTCCCACGGCCTGGGTGTGCTTGAACCGCTCGCCCAGGGTATAAACAAGGATCGCATCCAGCCGGTCGATGCTGCCGCGATGCTCTTTCAGCAGCTCGGCCGCACGGGCGACTACGTCATTGGAAGTATCAGGCAATGGCGTATCCTTTCGGCTGAACGGCAGGTTTCAATAGGGCCGGCAAACTGGATTCATTTGCGCAGTGCCTTGTGTTGTGCAAGCGGGGCATCAGGCGGCGCCTTTCGGGGCCAGCGTATCCGTATTGTCCCAGCTTGGGCCGGGATGGCGGTAAAGGTCCAGATGCCCAAGTCGGGGATGGTCGATCGCCCCCTCAAGCCAGGCCTCGACCCGCATCGCCACGCGGGCGGAGGCGACGTTTTCCGGGTTCACCAGACTGATCGCGGTTTGCCAGCCGAGTTTATCCTGAGCATAGTCGCGGGCGGCGCGCGCGGCCTCGGTCGCGTAGCCCTGACCTTCGAACCCCTCGAACAAGTCCCAGCCGATCTCGGGTTCCGGCCAGCCTTCGGGATACCACAGACCGGCCATGCCGACGGTCTGCCCGGTGTCGGTGACATCGATCATCCAGCGACCGTAGCCGCGAAGGCTCCAATGTCCGATCTCCGATGCCAACTGACGCCAGGCCTGATCTGCTTCTTTCGGGCCGCCGACATATCGCGCGCGATCGCTGGCGTAAAAGTCTGTAATCGCGGGGACATCTTGCGGACCGGGGCCGCGTAACGTCAAACGCTCGGAGGTCAGGATGGGGATCATGCCAGCCTCGCCATTGATTGATGGCCCGCCTTGCGATGACCGCTCATGCCCGGCTCCGCTGCCGTCAGCCCACGCCAGAACATGTCCGTGCGGCACGCCCGGAAGGGATCAATCGCAAAAGGTGCTGCGGCGACACTCATTTCTTCTTGCCGAATCCCGACAGGCCCGGCGGCAGCGCGGCGCCGCCCAGACCGGGAAGGCCCTTGCCACCCATGCCGCCACCCAAGCCACCGGGCATCTTGCCCATCTGCTTGGCGGCGGCTTCCAGCGCCTTGGGATCCATTTGTGAGGGGTCCATACCATCGGGCATGCCGCCCTTGCCGAACATGCCCTTCATGGCCTGTTTCAGCATGCCGCCCTTGCCCATCTTCTTCATCATGTCGGCCATCTGACGGTGCATCTTCAGCAGCTTGTTGAGGTCCGCGACCTCCATCCCGGAGCCGGCGGCGATCCGTTTTTTCCGGCTGGCCTGAAGCAGTTGCGGGTTGGCCCGCTCCTGCTTGGTCATGGATTGGATCAGGGCGATCTGGCGTTTCAGCATGCGGTCGTCGAACCCGGCGTCCTTGGCCTGACCGGCCATCTTGTTCATGCCCGGCATCATGCCCATGATGCCCTCCATGCCGCCCATCTTGAGCATCTGTTCCAGCTGCATGCGCAGATCGTTCATGTTGAATCGGCCCTTCTGGAACCGTTTCATCATCTTTTCGGCCTGCTCTGCCTCGATCGTGGCCTGGGCCTTTTCGACCAGCGCGACGATGTCGCCCATGCCGAGGATACGGCCCGCGACGCGGTCCGGCTCAAAGGTTTCGAGCGCGTCCATCTTTTCGCCCAGGCCGACGAACTTGATCGGCTTGCCGGTCACGGCGCGCATCGACAGGGCCGCCCCGCCACGCCCGTCACCATCCATCCGGGTCAGGACGACACCGGTGATGCCGATGCGGGCGTCGAAATTCTCTGCCGTATGAACCGCGTCCTGCCCAGTCAGACCGTCGACCACCAGCAGCGTCTCGCGGGGGTTGGCGACGTCGCGGACCGCCTCGACCTGCTGCATCAGCTCTTCATCGATGGAAAGCCGTCCAGCAGTGTCGAGCATGTAGACATCATATCCCCCCATGCCCGCCTGCGTGCGCGCACGTTTCGCAATGGCGACAGGGGATTCACCCTTGACGATCGGCAGGGTGTCGACCCCGATCTGGGTGCCGAGGATCTGCAATTGCTCCATCGCGGCAGGGCGGTTGACGTCGAGCGAGGCCATGAGGACGCGCTTGCCCTCCCGCTCCTTCAGCCACTTGGCGAGCTTGGCGGTCGTCGTCGTCTTGCCCGAGCCCTGAAGCCCGACCATCAGGATCGGGGTCGGCGGATTGTCGATCTTCAGCGCGCCGGGCTCGCCCTCCCCGGCCAGCACATGCACCAGCTCGTCATGCACGATCTTGACGACCTGCTGACCCGGCGTGATGGATTTTGTCACCGACTGGCCGGTGGCCTTGTCCTGCACAGCTTTGACAAAGTCGCGCGCGACCGGCAGTGAGACATCGGCTTCCAGCAGCGCGACGCGCACCTCGCGCAGCGCGGTCTTGACGTCCTCGTCCGAGAGCGCGCCCTGTTTCGTCAGCCGGTCAAAGACACCGGAGAGGCGTTCGGATAGATTTTCAAACATGCCTTGGCCCTCCTGCGACCATTTCGTATGTGCCCCTGACGTGCCCTTGACGTAGGCAGGGACGGCTCAAATCTCAACGCAGCCCGGCAGATGCGAGCGCAAACGACAATCACACCAGTGGGCGCAACGCGCTGACTGGTGGCGATCCCTGTAACCTCGGCAGGGACCGGAATCATGATAGACTCCGGGTGTTAATTGGGCGTTTAGGCGCTTGGGCGTATCAAGTCAAGGAAGCCGCCGTGCCCCGAGACGCGGGTTTCGCCTGCCGGCGAGAGTAGTTTTGACGAGATGAACCCGGCGGACTTCGGTCGCGCGCACTTTGGTTTGTCAAATATCCCGGGGGCGTGGGGGCAGCGCCCCCGCATCAGGACCGAATGTCCAGTCTCACGCCTGCGCAATCTCTCGCTGGATGGCGAGTGCCGCGTGGCGCGGGTCCTCGGCCTTCCAGATCGGTCGCCCGACAACGATGTGATCCGCGCCGTCCTGGATGGCCTTTGACGGGGTCGCGACGCGTTTTTGATCGCCGAGCGTTGCGCCCTCGGGCCGCACGCCGGGGGTCACGATCAGGCGGCCTTTGGCCTCGGGCAGCGCGCGGATTGACGCGGCTTCCTGTGGTGAGGCGATGACACCGTCCGCGCCGGCCTCCAGCGCGCGGGCCGCGCGGTCGATCACCAGATCCTGCGGGGAGCCGGGGATCATCAGGCTGTCGTCCAGATCCTGCCGATCCAGCGAGGTAAGGATCGTCACGGCGAGGATCTTGGTTCCCGAACCGCCAGCCCCTTCTTTGGCGGCGCGCACCACATGCGGATCGCCGTGCACCGTCAGGAGGTCGATGTCATATTGGACCAGCCCGCGCACGGCGGCCTCGACCGTGGCCGAGATGTCAAAGAGCTTCATATCGAGGAAGATGCGTTTGCCGTGTTCCTGCTTTAATTCGTTGGCGAGAGCCAGGCCGCCACCCGTCAGCATGCCCAGCCCGATCTTGTAGAACCCGGCGGCATTGCCGATGCGCGTCGCGAGGTCCAGCCCGGCGACGGCGTTCGGAACATCGAGGGCGACAATCAGGCGATCTGTTGCGGTGGACATGGGGGGGGCTCCTGAGAAAGGGCGGGTCTGCGCCTTCTCCCCGTCCTGCGATGTTTGGTCAAGGGGCAGGGCGCCGGGACGGACCATGGCAGGCCCTTCGACGTGGCGGAAATCGGACCTCAGAAGTCAGAGCCGAAAACAGAGGGTGTAATATATAGTATAGGAGGTGCGAGTTTGGGTCGTCTCTGGGGGAACGTGGCATGGGCACGATGCGATCAGGAGCTTGAATAAAATTGGGCCGGGACATCGGATCGCGGCGGGCGGCAGGCACTCCGATATCTCCGGCCCTAAACTCCGTCACCGGCGAAGCGGTCGGAGGATCACCCGATCCCAGGGGACAGCGTAGGATCAGGCGAATTCAATTCCTCTGGCAGCGCGTTTTCAGGCGGCGCGGCCCAGCAGGCGCTGCCACAGGGCGTCCGTCACGGAGGCCACTTCGGCAGGGACGTGACCCAGAACGTGCTCGGGGCGGTGCGAATGCATGGGGCGGTGGTCCCGGGCGTGACGGCGCGATGCCATCTCGGCCAGTTGGCGCGACACGACTGTGGTGTCCATGTCGAGTGGCGCGCGCAGCGCACAGGGGTAGGTGTACTCTTCCCCGGCGTCTTTCAGGATGACACGTGCTTCGAATGCCCGAGAGGCGGGATTGTAGGTGATGGTCTGGATTTGGGTGGTCGTCATTGGACCCTCCTTCCTGCTACGATATCCCCGATATGGGGTTGCCATGACAGAGAAACCCTTATTGCCGCGGGAAAGTTCCCGAATCCCGATCACATCGGCTTGAACCCGCCGGCATCCGTCCCCATCTCAAGATCGAGGTTTCGAGGCGCATGCCTATGTAGGGTGCGGCTCAGATGGAACGCTTTGACAAGGAGAATGACCATGGACTTGAGCAAGTTCACGGAACGGTCGCGCGGCTTCATTCAGGCGGCGCAGACCATTGCCATCCGCGAAAATCATCAGCGGTTGATGCCCGAACATATCTTGAAGGCCTTGCTGGACGACCCCGAAGGTCTGGCCAGCAACCTGATCGCCAAGGCTGGCGGCACGGCCAAGCAGGTCGTTGACGCGACCGATGCGGCCGTCGCCAAGAACCCCGCCGTGACCGGCGACGCGGGGCAGGTCTACATGGACAACGCCACCGTGCGCGTCGTCAGTGAGGCCGAGAAGGTCGCCGGAAAGGCCAAGGACAGCTTTGTCCCCGTCGAACGCCTTTTGACCGCGCTCGCGCTGGTCAAAAGCGCCGCGCGCGACGCGCTGGAGGCCGGCGGCGTGTCCGCGCAAAAACTGAACGAGGCGATCAACGATGTCCGCAAGGGCCGCACCGCCGACAGCTCCAACGCCGAGGATACCTTTGAGGCGCTGGAGAAATACGCCCACGACCTGACCAAGGCCGCCGAAGAGGGCAAGATCGACCCGATCATCGGACGCGACGACGAGATTCGCCGCTCCATGCAGGTGCTGAGCCGCCGGACCAAGAACAACCCCGTGTTGATCGGTGAACCCGGCGTCGGTAAAACCGCGATCGCCGAAGGCATGGCGCTGCGCATCATCAACGGCGACGTGCCCGAGAGCCTAAAGAACAAGCGTCTTTTGGCGCTGGACATGGGTGCCCTGATCGCCGGCGCGAAGTATCGCGGTGAATTCGAGGAGCGGCTGAAATCGGTCCTCAAGGAGGTCGAGACCGCCGCGGGTGAGATCATCCTGTTCATCGACGAGATGCACACGCTTGTCGGCGCGGGCAAGACGGACGGCGCGATGGATGCCGCGAACCTCATCAAGCCAGCTTTGGCACGGGGTGAGCTGCACTGCATCGGCGCGACGACGCTGGACGAATACCGCAAGTACGTCGAAAAGGACGCCGCTCTGGCGCGCCGTTTCCAGCCCGTTGTGGTTGAGGAGCCGACGGTCGAGGACACGATCTCGATCCTGCGGGGGATCAAGGAAAAGTACGAACTGCATCACGGCGTGCGGATCAGCGACTCGGCCCTCGTGTCGGCGGCGACCCTGTCCAATCGCTACATCACGGACCGTTTCCTGCCTGACAAGGCCATTGACCTGATGGACGAGGCCGCGAGCCGTCTGCGCATGGAAGTAGACAGCAAGCCCGAAGAACTGGACGCGCTGGACCGCCAGATCCTGCAAATGCAGATCGAGGTCGAAGCACTGAAGCTGGAGGACGACGACGCCTCCAAGGCGCGGCTGGACAAGCAGGAGGTCGCGCTGGCCGATCTGATGGAGAAATCCTCGGAGATGACCGCCAAGTGGCAGGCTGAACGCGACAAGCTGGGCGAAGCGCGCGAATTGAAAGAACAGCTCGACCGCGCGCGCGCCGATCTGGAAATCGCCAAGCGTCACGGCGATCTCGCCCGTGCAGGTGAGCTGTCCTACGGCATCATCCCGCAGCTTGAAAAGCAGTTGGGCGAGGCCGAGCGTCACGAAGCCGAAGGTGTCATGGTCGAAGAGGCCGTGCGCCCCGAGCAGATCGCGCAGGTCGTCGAACGCTGGACCGGGATCCCCACCACCAAGATGCTGGAAGGGGAGCGCGAGAAGCTCTTGCGCATGGAAGAGGGCTTGCACAAGCGGGTGATCGGCCAGAATTCCGCCGTTCGCGCCTTGGCCAATGCCGTGCGCCGCGCGCGCGCCGGGTTGAACGACGAGAACCGGCCGCTGGGCTCGTTCCTCTTTCTCGGGCCGACCGGCGTGGGCAAGACCGAACTGACCAAGGCCGTGGCCGAGTTCCTGTTCGATGACGATGGCGCGATGGTGCGCATCGACATGTCGGAGTTCATGGAAAAGCATTCGGTCGCGCGTCTGATCGGTGCCCCTCCGGGCTATGTCGGGTATGACGAGGGCGGTGTGCTGACCGAAGCCGTGCGGCGCAGGCCCTATCAGGTCGTGCTGTTCGACGAGGTCGAAAAGGCGCATCCGGACGTGTTCAACGTGCTGCTTCAGGTGCTCGACGATGGTGTGCTGACCGATGGTCAGGGTCGCACCGTGGACTTCAAGCAGACGCTGATCATCCTGACGTCGAACCTCGGCGCGCAGGCGCTGAGCCAGCTTCCCGATGGTGCGGACGCGGGCGAGGCCAAGCGGGATGTGCTGGACGCGGTCAAGGCGCACTTCCGCCCCGAATTCCTGAACCGTCTGGACGAGATCATCGTCTTTGACCGCCTTGCACGGGGCGATATGTCGGGGATCGTGGACATCCAGATGTCGCGGCTGCTGAAACGTCTGGCCGGGCGCAATATCCGGCTGGAACTGGACGACGCCGCGCGCGCGTGGCTGGCCGAGGAAGGCTACGATCCGGTCTTTGGCGCGCGCCCGCTTAAGCGGGTTATCCAGAGGGCGCTACAGGATCCGCTGGCGGAATCGCTGCTCTCCGGGGAGGTCAGGGACGGCGATACCGTCCCGGTCTCGGCCGGCGCGGATGGTCTGTTGATCGGGGATCGTATCGGGGCGAGCAATCGACCGAAACCCGATGACGCCGTCGTTCACTGAGACGAGATAAGGAAAGGCCCTGCCATATGGCGGGGCCTTTCCGCTTGGCGCGCACAGTGCGCAGCCGCCCGGCCAGCCCCCCGCCGGCAAACCCCATTGGACAACGATCCGGATCGAAGGTAACACCCGGACGCAACGCATGATCCCGGAAGGCCCGCCCATGACCGCCTCAGCGCTGGACACCGCACGCGCGGTCCTGACTGCCGAAAGCGCCGCCCTGTCGCAACTCGCCGCGGAACTGACCTCGGAATTCGACGCGGTCGTCGCGCGGCTGATCGACATTCCGGGCCGGGTGATCGTGTCGGGCATGGGCAAATCGGGCCATGTGGCTGCCAAGATCGCGGCCACCTTCGCCTCCACCGGGACGCCCGCGCAATTCGTCCATCCGGGTGAGGCGAGCCATGGTGATCTGGGCATGATCACGCGCGCGGATGCCGCGATCCTGATCTCGAATTCGGGTGAGACGAAGGAACTGGCCGACATCATCGCCCATACCCGCCGCTTTGACATTCCCATGATCTGCATCACCAAGAAGGCGGACGGCACGCTGGCCAAACAGGCGGATCATGTATTGCTGCTGTCCGACGCGCCCGAGGCCTGTTCAATCGGCATGGCGCCGACGACCTCGACCACGATGACCATGGCGCTGGGAGATGCGCTGGCTGTGGCGCTGATGGAAGCGCGCGGTTTTCAGCAGGCCGATTTTCGCACCTTTCATCCCGGCGGCACGCTTGGTGCGCAGCTTTTGACCGTGCGCGCCGTGATGCATCGCGGCGCGGCTCTGCCGGTGGTGACACCTGATACACCAATGGGCGAGACCTTGCTGGAGATGTCGGCCAAGGGGTTTGGCGTCGTTGCCGTGGCCGAGAACGGCAAGCTGAGCGGCGTCATCACCGACGGCGACTTGCGCCGCAACCTGACGGGGCTGATGGAGAACACCGCCGGCGGAGTCGCGACCCATGACCCCCGGACCATTTCCGCTGATATCCTGCTGGTCGAGGCCTTGGGCATCATGAACGAAAACAAGATTTCGGCGCTTTTTGCCGTCGATGAGACGGGGCAACTGGAGGGGCTGGTGCATATCCACGACGCCCTGCGGGTGGGCGTGGCATGAGCACGGTCGTCTTTATTCCAGCGCGCTACGCCTCCACCCGCTATCCCGGCAAGCCGCTGGTCGAGCTGACCGGCGCGACGGGTGAACGCAAGAGCCTGATCCAGCGCAGTTGGGAGGCCGCGATGGCGGTCGAGGGCGTCGACGCCGTTTATGTGCTGACGGACGATGACCGGATCCGCGACGCGGCGCGCGCCTTCGGCGCGGAGGTCATCATGACCTCGACCGCCGCGCGCAATGGGACGGAGCGTTGCGCGGAGGCTGTCGGGCAACTCTCACAGACGCCGGAGATCGTGGTGAACCTGCAAGGGGACGCGCCGCTGACGCCGGCCTGGTTCGTGTCCGACCTCATCGCGCACATGAAGGCCGAGTCAGAGGCGCAGATGGCGACCCCGGTCCTGCGGACCGACGCCGAGACGCTGGCGAATTTCGTCACCGACCGCAAGGCGGGCCGGGTCGGGGGCACGACGGCGGTGATGCGGCGGGACGGCACGGCGATCTATTTCTCCAAGGAAGTGCTGCCCTATGTCGGCTCTCTCGACACCCCGCCCGAGGTCTGGCACCACGTCGGATGCTATGCCTATCGCCCCGCCGCGCTGCGCGCCTATGGCGATTGGCCCGAGGGTCCGCTGGAACAGGCCGAGGGGCTGGAGCAATTGCGCTTTGTCGAAAACGGCTGCCCTGTCGCCTGCGTCAAGGTCGAGGGCAAGGGCCGCGTTTTCTGGGAATTGAACAACCCCGTGGATGTGGAGCGCATCGAAGGCGTCCTCAAGAAAGAAGGCATCGCATGAAGACGATTGATCTGGGCGGCACGGCCGTCTCCAACACCGCGCCTTATCTGTTGATCGCCGGCCCCTGCCAGATGGAGAGCCACGATCACGCCCGCATGCTGGCCGAAAAGATCGCCGCCGCCGCTGAGGCCGCGAACCGGCCTTGGGTTTTCAAGGCGAGCTATGACAAGGCCAACCGGTCTTCGCTGTCGGGCACGCGCGGTCTGGGGATGGAGAAGGGGCTGCAAATCCTCGGCGATATCGCCCGTGAATTCGGCTGCCCGGTTCTGACGGACGTGCACGAGATCGCCCATTGCGCCGCAGCGGCCGAGGTGGTGGACATCCTGCAAATCCCCGCCTTCCTGTCGCGTCAGACTGATCTTTTGCTGGCCGCGGGGGAGACCGGCAAGGTCATCAACATCAAGAAGGGTCAGTTCCTCGCGCCCTGGGACATGGAGAATGTCGCGGCCAAGGTTGCCTCCACCGGGAATGAGCGGATCATGCTGTGCGAACGCGGTGCCTCATTTGGGTACAACATGCTGGTGTCGGACCTGCGATCCCTCCCGATCATGGCGCGGACAGGCTATCCGGTGGTATTCGACGCGACCCATTCGGTGCAATTGCCCGGTGGCATGGGGGCCTCGTCTGGCGGACAGCGCGAATTCGTCGAACCTCTGGCGCGCGCGGCGATGGCCGTTGGTACGGCGGCGGTGTTTATCGAGACGCACGAGGATCCGGACAACGCACCCTCTGACGGGCCGAACATGGTGTCGATCGAGAGGCTTCCTGCGCTGCTCTCGGGCCTTGCCGCGATCGACGATCTGACCAAGGCGCTTTGATTCCGGCGCGAGGATCTGCGGCGACTTGGTCAGGATCAGCTACCCGGAACGTGTGACGCGCAGGGTCTCAATCGGTTCGCCCAGCCCTCCATCCACGCGCCGCCCCGGTCAACGTCTATCTGATAGGGCAGGGCGGGGTCGCCAAGGCCGAGGACTTACCCCCCAGATCAATCGCCCCATATGTCCCGTCATACTGGCACGCCATGTGTCATGGACCCGTGCACCCTCCCCAGCGATTGGCTTCTGGAAGAGGGAGCGTCGCGCGGCCGTGATATGCAGTGCGCGTGGTTTGACTTGCTGCCCTCGCGCGTTAGCGCCAAGGTGCCAAGAACGCGAACCAGAATGGCCGCATCGGAGGGGGTAGTTGAATGGGATTTGTCGGAACAGCCATGGAATATCTGGCGATGATGTTCCTGCTGGTGATTGGCGTGCTGTCCCTCGCGGTCATCGTCATATTCGTGATCGACCGCTTGCAGACCAACGACGCGATCCGGCGCAACTATCCGGTGATCGGACGGTTCCGATCGATGTTCTCTACGCTGGGCGAGTTCTTCCGCCAATATTTCTTTGCCATGGATCGCGAAGAGATGCCCTTCAACCGTGCACAGCGGGACTGGGTCTATCATTCATCGGCAGGGCAGGGGAACATGGTCGCCTTTGGGTCCACGCGAAACCTCTCGGTGCCAGGGACCTCGATTTTCGTTAACTCCACCTTTCCGCCGCTCGACGACCAGTTTGCGGCCAGCAAGCCGCTGACCATTGGCCCCTATTGCAAGGTGCCCTTTGAGGCGCCGTCGTTCTTTAACATTTCCGGCATGTCTTACGGCGCGATTTCCCGTCCGGCAGTCGAGTCGCTGAGTCGGGGCGCGAAGGTTGCCAATATCTGGCTGAACACCGGCGAGGGCGGTCTGTCGCCCTACCATCTGACCGGCGGCTGCGACATCGTCTTTCAGATCGGGACAGCCAAATACGGCGTGCGCGATGAACACGGCGGAATGAGCGATGATAAGCTGCGCGATCTCGCCGCCATGCCACAGGTGCGGATGTTCGAGCTGAAGTTGGCGCAGGGCGCCAAGCCCGGCAAGGGCGGCATCCTGCCCGGAGAGAAGGTGAATGCCGAAATCGCCGGCATCCGGGGGATCGCCATCGGGCAGGATTCCATCTCTCCCAACAGGCACCCGGAGATACGCAGCTTTAACGCATTGCTGGATCAGGTCGCCCATATTCGACGGGTCACGGGCAAGCCGGTTGGTTTCAAGACGGTGATCGGCTCTTCGGACGCTTATGAGAACCTGTTTCGCCAAATTCTGGAGCGTGGCGCGATCCACGCGCCGGACTTCATCACCATCGACGGCGGGGAGGGCGGCACCGGGGCCGCGCCCATGCCCTTGATCGACCTCGTCGGGATGCCTCTTCGTGAGGCTCTGTTGCGGATCGTCGATATGCGTGACCGCTATGGTCTGCACGACCGCATCCGCATCATCGCGGCAGGCAAGCTGGTCAATCCATCGGATGTGGGCTGGGCACTCTGCGCCGGGGCGGATTTCGTCACCTCCGCGCGTGGCTTCATGTTTTCGCTGGGCTGCATTCAGGCGCTGAAATGTGACAAGAACACCTGCCCGACCGGGATCACGACCCATGATCCGCGCTTGCAGCGCGGGCTCGTGGTCGAGCAGAAATACCTGAGGGTTGCGAATTACGCCAAGCAGATGGTCAAGGAGGTCGAGACGATTGCCCATTCCGTGGGTGTCAATGAACCGCGCGGCATGCGGCGGCACCACGTCCGTGTGGTTCAGGCCAATGGTGAATCGGTGCTTTTGTCCAAGCTGAGGCCGGGCGTGGAGGCGGGCAGTGTGAACAAGGGCCGCAGTTGAACGGCCGGTAACGCGTTTGTTTCAATCCGCCACGGACAGGTGATCAACGGTCATTTTGACGAAACTCCGATTAGATGTACCTCGTATGTAGTGAGACCATATCCAACGGAGACCGAGATGCCCCGAATCTGGAAGAGCAAGTTCAAGGACCATGACGTCACGCCGCGCGGAGCCTACCTGAACCGCCGCCAGATCATGGCAGGGGCAGCCGGGCTCGGGCTGGGATCGCTTGCAGGGCCGGTATTGGCCGCCCCGACCGGGTTGGAGCCGAACCCGATGAAGGACATTGCGAACTACAATAACTACTATGAGTTCGGTACCTCCAAGACCGATCCCGCCGAGAACGCCGGCAGCCTGACCACCGCCCCCTGGACGGTGAAGATCGACGGCATGGTCGACAAGCCGGGTGATTACCAGCTGGAGGACATCCTCGCGAAGGCCCAGATCGAGGAGCGTATCTATCGCATGCGCTGCGTCGAAGCCTGGTCGATGGTCATCCCGTGGAATGGCTTTACCCTGGCGAGCCTGTTGGACCGGGCCGGTGCGCAGCCGGGCGCGAAATACGTCGCCTTTGAAACCGTGCAGCGCCCTGAGGAGATGCCGGGCCTGCGCTACCCCGTTCTGAATTGGCCGTATCGCGAGGGTCTGCGCATGGACGAGGCGATGCATCCCCTGACGATTCTCGCGACGGGTATCTATGGAGAGGACATTCCCAATCAGAACGGCGCGCCGATCCGGTTGGTCGTGCCGTGGAAGTACGGGTTCAAGGGGATCAAGTCGATCGTGCGGATCACCGTCCAGAATGAAGAGCCCTTTACCTCGTGGAACGACGCGAACGCTCAGGAGTACGGCTTTTACTCCAACGTGAATCCAGACGTGAACCACCCACGCTGGTCCCAGGCCACCGAACGCGTGATTGGGGCTGGCCTGTTCGGGTCGCGCCGCGAGACCGATATGTTCAACGGCTACGGCGAAGAGGTCGCCAGCCTTTACGATGGTATGGACCTTTCCAAGAACATCTGAGGATCGCGCCCCGCGTCCGGAAAGTACGAACATGGCCAGCGATACGACCAGCGACATCAGCATGAAGGACCGCGCGGTGCAGGGGTTCAACCGGACGGCGCGCAGGGTTCCTGCATGGCCCCTTTATATACTGGGGGCGATTCCGCCGGTGGTGATCTTTGTCTTTGCGCTGACCGGTCGGCTCGGCGTCGACCCGGTCAAGTCGATGGAGCATCAGATGGGCGAGTGGTCGCTCTGGCTGCTGATCGCCAGCCTTTGCGTGACGCCCTTGCGCAAGTACCTCGGGGTGAACCTGCTGAAGTTCCGCCGCGCGATCGGGCTTCTCGCCTTCTTCTATATAGTGGGGCACCTTCTGGTCTGGCTGGTTCTCGACGTTCAGATCATGTCTCAGATCATCGCGGATATTGTGAAGCGCCCCTATATTACGGTTGGCTTCACCGCATTCCTTATGCTGATCCCACTCGCCGTGACGTCCAACACCTGGTCCATACGCAAGCTGGGGCCGGGTTGGCGCAAGCTTCACCAGTTTGTTTATGCGGCGGCGATTCTGGGTGCGCTGCATTTCATCATGCTGGTGAAAGGCTTTCAGCTCGAACCGTACATATATATGGCCGCGATCCTCGCACTTCTCGCTTTGAGGCTTCCGAATGCATTTCCCGCCCTGCGACGCGGCGGGCGGCGAACCAAATCACAAAGCTGAGCCAAATCTGCAAAGCTGACCCAGATCAGGGCCGCCCCGGACAGGAGGCGGCCCTTTTCACGTCCTTTGACCGGCGACTCGGCTTTAAGGTCGGAATCTAGCCGAGTGAATCGGGCCGGACGGTCGAAATTCAGGGGATTCGAGAGAGTCGGATAGGTGGCCGGGCGATTCCTCCGACCCGCGAATGCGATTCCTCCGGGTGAATCGCTGACTCGGGGTCGGATTCCCGCCTGATTTGCGCCGCGGTTGGGGGTAAGTCTGTGGATAACGCAAAATCTGGTAGCACCTCACGCAAATGCGAGATGGGGACTGGAGGCCAAAGCGGTGAAAGTCAAAAAAGTGGCACGTATAACCATCTGATTTTATTAACTAATAACAGTTTACGTAAAAAATATGACGATAGGCTGAAAAAAGGGCTTGCGGGTTTGGGCACCTAACCGTAAACCCCCTCTCACCGGCGGCGCTGAGGCGCACAACGGAACGCCAGACGGAACGACGGACTAGCCAAAACGGCGACGCTCCGGAGGGAAGAAAGGCAAAGAATACAGAGATGCATGACGCGGGTTGCGCCAAAAGTGAAATGGCGCTTCCGGTTGATTTTGTCTCAACGCTATTTGAAATCGATAGTATCTGAAGAGATATGTGGGCGGTTTGGTTCATTTCGATGAACAAACAACTGCACATATCTAGCGCTCTAGGCTTCGGCCGATGATGAGTGTCAGCTTCACTGTTTGGACGGCTTTCGGTACCTTTGGTACCAAAGCACAACAAACAGAGACGTCCCGACCAGCCGGTTGGGACACAGATGTGCAGAGGTTCGAACGTCAAGGATAAGCTGGTAACAGCTTTTCAACTTGAGAGTTTGATCCTGGCTCAGAACGAACGCTGGCGGCAGGCC
>OJBP01000347.1_pt1 | contig 27038 bp, 49 predicted proteins | sample 1590691 | NCBI WGS metagenome assembly OJBP01 (sample SAMN05416848, study PRJEB24817) | seawater metagenome | isolation source: Sea water | place: Canada:Atlantic | collected 2013-07 | reverse complement strand
CCACCACAAGATGAGATTTCTTTAAAGGGTCGTGGGAGACTACCACGTTGATAGGCTATAGGTGTAAAGGCAGTAATGTCATAGCCGAGTAGTACTAATAACCCGTAAGCTTATGTACACTTCCTCCGCTAGCAATAGCGGAGGAGGAAACTCTTTTAATAGATTAAATAAGTAAGATTACCTATACCATATACTTCAAGTATTACTTTAATTACTTCCTTTTATGTTAAGATATTTGTGCATCAAAGATGCACGCTTTAGGCATTAGGCCTTAAGCAAGTAGCGCAAGCCAACTGCTTATAGTCTATAACCGAAGCTAAAACTAAGGTGGTTATAGCGACGGGGCTCACCTCTTCCCATTTCGAACAGAGAAGTTAAGCCCGTCAGCGCCGATGGTACTGCACTCGTGGGAGAGTAGGTCGCCGCCTTTTTAAGGCTCCAATACAACTATTGTATTGGAGCTTTTTTTATACCATAAAATCAAGGAAATGTAAGTCTTCAATTTCTTAAGTGATATATGGATGAGGATTCAGCAGCGTTGATTACTTACTTTACTTTACTTTATAAGCTTAAAAGGACTATGATTGTTATTATCTTTTGGAGTTCCCTTTGGATTATAGAATGCCGTAGTTTTTGTATCAGATCTATAATGCTGTCTTTCTAATGTTGATACCTCAATAGTGATAAAATCAAATTCCGCTACTACTTTACCAGTTATCTTATAAACTGCTTTACCTTGTATAGGGTATTTCTTTAATGAAGGAGGAAAGTGAACAGTATCTATCCAATCACCGTTATAATCTAAGAAGGTTCCAAAGCACATGCGATTACCATTTGAGGTACCTGTATTCTTTGCCGTTACCAGATATCCATAAATCGCTACTGTCATATTTAAATAGCTAGGCAAGTCTTTTGCTAAAAGCTAGATGTGCGATTTATTATTTAGTAAAATAGAATGCCATAACTAGTCTACTATTAATCTATAATGAAATGTAGAAGGATTGCCAGCAATGGTTATTATGTCTAATAAGGGGGTAAGAAGCTGTATTCCTATTCTAAAGTTTGACTATCAGGGTTGTACTAGTGCTGAAAGGATGCTCTATTAGGATTTTATAAAATCCTGATATTCCATGTAGAAGAGTTCTAGATTGGACATGTTTTCAAACATGAAATCAAAAACCTGTGGCCAGTGATTCTTATTATGAATGTTAACACCTTCTAATTTGATATATGCTCTTGAGATGAGCTTGCCGCTTTCTAGAATATAATCTGAATCAAAAATCATATTTTGAGACACTTCGTCCAGAAGTAGGTTTTTAAGACTTAATATTTTATCGAAGTAATAAGTTCTATCTATTTCATCCCGAGATTCTGAATCTATAGAGACTATAGCTTTGTCATTATCAAAATCAAACTTGAGATTTAAATCTTTGACTCCAGTATTATACAACATCCACTTCTTAGGATATCTCTTCCCGAAGAAAATCCAAAATTGTTTTCGTATTTCTTTAGACTCTTCTCTTGTGAACATTATAAAAAGTATGCTATTATTATACCCAGTAATATTACGGCTAATTTTGAGGCATTAAATTGATGATCTTTTGAAGATTCAAATAGAATAGTAGTAGATACGTGCAATAGTACTCCTACTACAAACGCATTTACATAGGTGCTATATTCTTGTAGAAATATCAATTGAGACTTCAAAAATGCTCCTATGGGTGTCATTAAACCAAAAAGAACTAGAAATATACCTGATTTTATATTACTCATTTTAGAGTTAAATAAAAAAGCCGATATAATGATGGCAATTGGAATCTTGTGGATAACCACTCCATAAAGTAAATCCTGATTATCTGCAATGGGAAAACCTTCAATTACAGAGTGTAAACATAAACTTATGAATAGTAAGAAAGGGAAACTCCCTTGATCTTGATGATGCATGTGTCCGTGTTCAGCTCCTTTAGAACCAAATTCTAAAAGTATTTGAACGAGTAATCCAGCCATAATGTAAATACCTATATTATTTGTGCTTTCACTATAAACTTCGGGTAGAAATTCAAAAATGATAACCGATAATAGAAAAGCGCCGCTAAATGAAAGCAAAAGTTTAATACTATTATTTACTACAGGCTTAAAAATAAGCGCAATAGTGAATCCAATAATAACTGCGATAATGGGTGAGATAATTGCTAACAAATGGTTAGGTATTTTGCGGTGTTAAGGCGATAAAATTAACGTATTTTTGCGGTATATGAGCGAGACAAGTCAAAACTTTAAGATGGTAGCCAAAACGTTTTTTGGCTTTGAAAATATATTAGCAGAAGAACTACGTATTTTAGGTGCTGGTAATGTGCAAATAGGCGTACGTAATGTTTCTTTTGAAGGTGATAAAGGCTTTATGTATAAGGCAAATCTTTGTTGCCGTACGGCTATCAAGATTTTAAAACCTATTGCTGAGTTTAGGGTGATGAATGAAGACGACTTGTATCGTCGCATGCAGAGAATTAATTGGCGTAAATTTATGGATGTGAATACTACGTTTGCAATAAATGCAACCGTAAGCGGTCCTACATTTACCCATTCTCAGTATATCTCATTTAAGACCAAGGATGCGATTGTAGATAAATTCCGTCGTGAAGAGAATGTAAGGCCTAATGTGGATACAAAGCATCCAGACCTTCGTCTCAACGTACATATACAAGATAATTGGTGTACGCTATCTTTAGATAGTAGTGGAGCTTCTCTTCACCATAGAGGTTATCGTACTGCTACAAATATTGCTCCTATTAATGAAGCACTTGCTGCTGGGCTAATAATGATGAGCGGATGGTACGGACAGTCAGATTTTCTTGATCCTATGTGTGGTTCTGGAACCATGTGTATAGAGGCGGCAATGATAGCTTGTAATGTTCCTGCAAATCTTAATAGAAAAGAATTTGCTTTTGAAAAGTGGGGAGACTGGGATGTTGATCTCTTTGAGCTCATTGAAGCCTCTGCTTTAAAAAGAGTTAAAGATTTTAGGTACACCATCACTGGATATGATAAAGCTCCATCTGCGGTAGAGAAAGCAAGAGAGAATGTTAAGAATGCTCAGCTATCTGATTTTGTTACTATAAGAGAAGAGAATTTTTTTAAGACAGAAAAGGAAGGGAATGACTTCTTACAGATGGTATTTAACCCACCATATGGGGAACGTTTACCTATTGAGATGGAAGAATTTTATAAAGAAATAGGAGACACTCTTAAATCTGGATATCCTGGATCTCACGCTTGGATGATTACATCAAATATGGAATCATTAAAACATGTAGGACTTAGACCGAGTAGAAAAATTAAATGCTTCAATGGTAGTTTAGAGAGTAGACTTGTCAAGTATGAAATGTACGAAGGAAGCAAAAAAGGTAAATACTTAGACAGGGAAGAGGAGTAGTCTTTTTTCGCGAAAGCGTAAATAATTACTTTTTGAAAATAGGGATTAGATATGATAGTGTATATCCATATCCTACGCCTATAGGAGTACCTTCTGTAAGTTCTCCGAACCCTGGTATATATAAATTTGAGTAGCCGTCTGGGTCTGTAGTTGTAATAGTTCTTTTCAATTGTGCATTTACCCCTAGGTAAATGTTGCTAAATAGCTCTACCTCTAAGCCAATTTTGAGTTCAAGCCAAGTGGCATTAAGACCTTTGAATTCTTGACTTACTGACCTCGTGTCATCACCAAATACAGGATTAGTGGTATAGATTGTATAACTCTCTAGCTCTTGACTAAAACTAGAGAAACCAGCTCTAACCCCTGCATAAATAAGATTGTTCATCCCAAACCAATTTTCATAGGTATTATAATTAAAACCTGCTTTAATGTAACTTCCGCTAGTGGTATTCTCAATATTAGGAAGGTCAGAGTTCCAGGTTTCGTTACCTATTTCTGCAGCAACATAGTAATTCTTCTTAAGTCTAAAGTCTGCAACGAGTTCTAGTCCTTTGTAATTATCGTCAAGGAAAGATCTAATAGGTTTAGATATATCCACACCAAGGCGTAAGCCATAGTAGTCTGTAGGTGCAGTGATAGAATCACTAGCAGTATTTTCTATAGACGTTTTTTGAGCTCTTAGAGAGCTAGTGAAAACGGTGAGAATTATACTAGTGAAAAATAGAAATATGTGCTTCAGTTTGATCATTAACCGTTGGGTTTTCAATATCTATATTTTGTATCCATGCTCCATCTTGTAGAGGATCATTTGTATTTTGTAAATCGTCATATACTACTCTAAAGCCACATGCTTTATTTACAAACTCATCTGTGACGGTATATGTGAAGTTCAAAACATCAGTATTGACTTCTTCATCATCATCTTCGGCAGTATTGATGCTGAATGAGTAGGTTGTGAGTTCGTCATTTGTACGTAAAGGAATCTCTATACTCTCTAGGTTTACGAGCGCTAACACTTCGTTTACCTCTTCATTAACTATTGTTGAGATAGTTAGATTATTAGGAGCTTTTAATAATGTCGGATTATTTACATCGTAAAATTCAATAATAAGTAATGGAGTAGTGGGAGTAGTCTCTGCGCAGATATCATCTCGTTCGCAAGAACTCTGTCCAAAACTGGCACCTATTATTAATATTAAAAGTAGCTTTTTCATATTATCTCTTTTCAAGCAACACTACATTCTCAACATGATGAGTTTGGGGAAACATAGGTAAATTTACTGCAATCTCTTAGAACGCTTATAAACTACGGTTTGTGGGCGTTTTTGCTTTTATAAACTGTGGCAAAAATTACATCTTTCCTTAAACTTGTACTTCATTTTCCGCAATTTATCCGCAAATACTATGAGGGGCAAAATAAGAATCGATGGTCGTAAGAATAGTTTAACTCAAAAGGGTTATCCTATTATCATTTACTTAACCAAAGATAGCAAAGAGAAGATAATACAAACGGGTTATCATGCTAAAAAAACACATTGGAACAAAACAACGGGTTTACCTACTCCTAAGCATCCTAACTTTGAAGAGCTTGTAAACTATCTTCAGATTAAAAATATACGCCTACGATCATTTTTAGCTAGCAACCCGTTTACAACCTTTGAAACGGTTGAAGCGTATGTAATGGATTTTGATAGCGGTATTTTTACACGTGAAGCGATAGCCTACACAAACACCCACGACTTAAAAAGGTCTTACGCTATTGCCTTACGTTCGTTTGATAGAATGTTTCCTGATATGCCGTATGCAATGATAGATAAGAGTATTGCAGAACGTTTTAGAGATACTATATTAAAAGAACCCGTTAACGGTAAGCCGCGAAGTCCTAACGGGGTTAAAAGCTATTTAAGCAGTTTATCCGCAGTCTGGAATAAATTAGGAAAACCAGATAATCCATTTTCAAAAGTTACGGTTAAGGCGGTACCTACAAAGAGTAAAGCAATGACGGACGAAGATTTGCGGAAAATTGCGGAAAATCCCTTTACCCCTCATGATAACGCTACTTTCGGGGGTTACTATCATTATCTTAACTATTGGATGCTATGTTTTTACTTAGGCGGTTGCGACCTTTTCGACCTCGCTGGTCTGCGATGGTCGGACGTGAATAATAATAGAGTAGAATTTATACGGGGTAAAGGTGGTACAAATGTTTTTGTATCTAATATGATACTTCCAGAAGCTAAAGCGATACTAGATATTTACAAAGGTAGCGATTACCTGATCCCGTTAAGACAAAACAAGCTCCACAACTTCCACGGGAACACTAGCAGAGTTTACCAAGAAATTAAAGACAAGTTAGAACTATCTAAAAAGCCTTTTAGTAAATCACCCCGATACACCTTTATAACCAGAGCGCAAAACCTATTGATTGATGAACGCATAACTATTGCACTTGTAGGACATAGTCAAAGCTCCACGCATTCAATTTATAAAGATGAATTTCCGCAACACTTAAAAGACAAAGCGCACAAAAGGATAATTAATTTGAACATCCAATAAAACTAGCATTTGATTGTATAGGTGATCCGTCTCTTTCTCCTGTATCACAGTCTACATTCTCAGCAAAGAAAGTTCCGCTATTTTCTCCATCAATAAAAAAGTACTCTCCCCTACAGGTGCACTCATCGTCATTACTACAAGATGAAAGTGTAAATAAAGCTATTAGTACTATTGTAATATTTCTCATTAAATAAAGTTTTGTGATATTTTGCCCTTTACCGCAAATAATGCAAGGACGTTTTTTTTATGGATTATTGTATCTCCTTTGAATCTAGGATTACTTGCTCTTAGTATAATCTTATCGTCGTCCTCGTGTTGGTAAACTTCTTTTACCGTCTTAAGCTCATTTGCTTCTGCATCTGTAATTACTAGGAATGTTTCACCCCATGTTATTACGTCGAAGTTATGATATTGCTTAACTGCTAGTCTCTCTCCGTTCTTATATGACGGATACATACTATCACCCCAATTTGTTACAACTGCATCACAGTTATTAAAGGGTTCGTAATCCATATAAAAAGACGGTATTTCACTAACGTCACTAAAACTTGATACGATACTACTTGTTACGTCTATTTCGTATACGGGCACTCTATGCGTTTTTGATTGATTGATTGATTTACTGACTTTATATGGAGCGCTCTCTTCTTTTACACTTTCAAGAGGTTTAAAGTTATTCTCAATATAAGACTTATATAGGTTTAAGGTTTTTTGATATGGTTTTGATTTTCCGTTTAGAAAGGCATCAGCCGCTACTTGAGTAATGGATATATCCTTAGCTAGCCTATAGCCAGTTATACCGTTCTCTTTTAATTTATCTCTTATTTTTTCAATATCCATCCTTATTTAGAATAATTATACATTAGTCTTATGTATAAGTTTTAACAGTTATATATTAGACTAATGCATAAGTCTTATGTATATTTACACCATACAACAAATGTAAAGATATGGAAACAATAAACACACTTTCACAAAGAAATGTTAACGAAACTCTAAACATGAGCGACGTTAAGAAGATGTTAGTAGCTCTCGCTACGTCATTTGATGCTTACGATCACTTCTATATGAGTGGTTTAACAGAGCAGCTTAACGGCTACTTTGAGTTTGAGTATGAGGAAACAAGTATCTCTTTTACTGCCGATGCTTACTACAACGAATTTAACCACGAAGCAACTTTTTACATTCCAGAGCAAGATATAAACCTATGGGTTAATGAGGATAAATCTGTAGCGGTTCAATCTTCAATAGTTGAAAAGGCTTTCAAATCAATACTAATCGATAAAAACTTTTAACATGATAGAATTAATAGAAAAACTAGAGAGAAATTTTGAAGCAGAGCAATCGCTTAATGATAGATACAAAAACGTTCTAACGGGTGTTTTTTACACAAGGTTTGCAAGTGATGAAGATCAATTATCTGAACTTCTTTGGGTCTCTAAAATTCAGAAACGTGTGCTAGGAATGAGACACAGATTGTTAGAAAACATACAGAGCGAAACTACTAAACAAATGTATGCGCTTTCCTCAAAGCAAAGAGAACTTAATACAAAACAATATCAAAATGTAGCGTAATGGTAGAAGAAATTAAAGAGCTATGGAAAGACCTTGATTATAAGACGGGTTTTATAAAAGAGGTAGCAGTAGAGGTTGACAGAAGCCCTAACACACTTAATAATCATTGGTTTAGTCACTTTTGGCTAATACCTGAAGAGTTCCAAGCGAAAGTAAAAGAATTACTAGAGAAGAAAATCAAATCACAATCTAAGCAAGTAGCATAACCACTTTGTCTATCCACACTCAAATATTACTCCAATCTGTTAATCAAGGCTTAACCAAGTCTTTGATAAGCACTAGAGAGGTTATTAAGTTGCTGGATGACAAACGGTATAATAAAAACTCATTGCTGCTAGACAAGTACGCTATTGAGTTAGGTAGAGTAAATGTAAGCAAGGGCGAAAAGCCACACTACAAGTTTTCATTTATCAAGGTTGCAGCCTTAAAAATACAACTACTAGAGAATAAAGAAAATAACTTAAAAATAGCATCATGAGAGATATAAAATTTAGAGCGTATATACATCCTTATTGTGGATATGGAGTTCCCCAAGAACTTTACAACACAATGGATAGTACCGATAACTATCAAGGTGATTTATCAGAGTTCTTTGGAATATACAACCCTGTATTCTTTAAAATAATGCAATACACAGGTTTAAAAGACAAAAACGGTGTAGAGATATACGAGGGTGATGTAGTTAAAACTAGAACTTTAAGCGATGAATTATATGAAAATGAAATGCAATCTTATAGTGTAGGATTTTATAACGGAACTTTTTGCTTAATGAAAGGAAAGCAATTCTTGAGACAATGGAAAGACGGAACGCATGATTGGTATTCATTAGAAAATACAGAATCATTTGATATAGAAGTTATCGGAAACATACACGAAAACCCAGAACTCCTAAAATCATAAGCTATGACTATTAACCAAATCGCCTACATAGCCTTAGCACTTTCAATTATCGCTCTAGGCTACACTATCTACACAGCTATAAGCGACTACAAAAAATTCAAGTAAGATGAATACAGTTTATTTCCAACCGCCAAATATCAACCCGAAATACTGCGAAGTGGGTTTAGTAATGGACGACGACCCAGAACACATACACTACCTAGACGAACCGTGTAAAGTATTAAAATCTGATGTTAAAATTATAGATAAAAAGCAAACGAGGTTCAATAAGAAAACTAGGCTTTGTTATGTGATTAACGATAAATAAAACAAGATGAATCTAACGGTAAATTATATACCGCCTAATTGGCACGCAACTCCTTTATCATTTCAAAAATGGTTGGAGAAAATTAAGCAAGAAGTAAAACATTATTAAAACCGAAGCGGTCACGGTGAATTGATCGCAGTATAAAAAACAGTTTATTATGAGTTGGTTAGAAAGACCCGAAAAAAAGAGTAGCAACCCATCAAGCAAATTTCTTGAATGGAGTTCAAACGACAAGTGTTTCAAGTACTATGACAAGGCGAAAAAAGAGAACGTGTTAGTTTCTCTTCCTTTAAAATTCGTAATGCTAGAACATTATCACGCTGTAAAAGGATGGAATGACGCCAGCGAAAGTGGTATCTATTCAAATGAAGTACTGTTTATCGGTTCGGAACCAGTAACAGTAAAGTCATTTAAAGGTGGTGAGATAGCATCTGGACTTTACAAAGAGATCAAGCCAAAAATTCAACAGGCAGGAGGACACTATACAAGGTCTGTGTATGCTGTAGATGCAAATGGAGATCTCATAAACATTTCTTTTAAAGGTAGCGCAGTATCAAACTACTCTGACTTTATGAAAGAAAACGAAAACAAAAATACTTCATTCTGGTTCTCTGTCACAAAAGCTGAGGATATGAAAAAAGGAAGTGTAAAGTATTCTGTTCCTGTATTTGAGGTTGCTGATGCAATAAAAAAGCCTGAAGTATTGAGAGAGAAAGCGACAATCCTTCAGGAGTATATGACCGAGTATGTGAATCCAATATCAAAGGGGCGTGAAAACTCAGAAGTTGATAAATATGACACAGCAAAAGAGGAAGATGCTGTTGAAGATCTAGCATTCTAATAATGGATGGGACAAAGGAAATGTTCCTTAGAATGAGAGAGGCAGACTTTAACGGTCTGCCTACCTCTACTAGAGAACTATTCACGTACGCTGAAGTACGTGAAACTAACGAGTATAATACTCATCAAAATGATCCTAAGTATATAGCACTGTACAACGATAAACGCAAAAGTGCTAAAGCAGTTCAAGAGTACTTATTCCAGAAAAGACACAAATGAAAGAAACGCTTATCTCTGTATTTAAAGATTTGTTCAAATCAACCGATGTACCGTACATCATAACGCTAGAAAAATCACTAGAAAGGATAAAAAGAGGAACCTCTAAAAATTTAATTGTTGAGATAAGAAAGGGAAATAAAGAACTTAAAAAGAAACTACCATCAATACTTTTTGCAGGTGAGTTCCAAGAGCGAAAGCGTTCAGGGCTTATCAAGCACTCAGGTATGATGGTAGTTGACTTTGATAAATATCCCAATAACGAGGTGATGCTAAAACATCTTGAGCTTCTTAAAAAGAACAGACATTTTATAACTCTTTTTATATCACCTTCCGGAAATGGGATAAAAGGTGTAGTTCGAGTTCCTAATTTTTTGGATAAAGACTCCCATCCAAAGTACTTTAAAGCTTTCGCGAAAGCTTATGACTATGAGTATTTTGATATGGCCAACTCAAACGTTGACCGTGTTTGCTTTGAATCTTATGACCCAAATATCTATATAAACTATAATGCAAAGGAGTTTGAATCTGAGATTGAAGATGATGGGTATGATCGTGTAGAGCGTGCTCCTTTACTTCCTATTACCAATGAAGATGTTATTATCAATAAGATAATGCAATGGAATTGGAAGCGCGATTTTATAGACGGAGAACGCAACGCTTTCATCTTTGATATAGCAGGTGCCTTTTGTGAATATGGTATATCTGAAAGCACAGCAAACGGTTACATACTTAACAATATAGTTTATGGTGATTTTACAGAACGTGAAATGACAGCTACTATATCTAGCGCTTATAAATCAAGAGATTACAACTCAAAATACTTTGAGGACTACACTAAGGTGTCCAGGATAAAGAATGACCTGAACAAGGGAAAAGATAGGGTGATATCTGAGCACAAGATATCAGAAGAACAATATGAGTCTATAAGCGATGAAAAAGAAACAGAAGATTTCTGGTATTTCGATAAAAATGACAAGCCAAAAATTGACCCCTTTAAGTACAAAAATTTCTTAGAGCGTAACGGGTTTAAAAAATACTTTCCTAACGGATCTCAAAAACCTACTTGGGTATACGTGCAATCTAATAAGGTAGTAGAAACATCAGTAGAACGCCTTAAAGACTTTGTGCTAGATAATCTACTTAATAATGGAGAGGTTGAAGTATGGAAGTATTGTGTGAATTATGGGAATATGTTTTCAGAAATATTCCTAACAATGTTATCAAGTATTGAGCTTGATATGCTTAGGGATAATAAGTGTGAGTCATTTATTGCTTATCAAAATGGTATTCTAAAAATATCAAAAGATAAAGCAGAACTTATTGATTACATAGATGTAGATGGGTATGTGTGGGAATCTCAAATCATAAAGCGTGACTTTATTAAAACAGAAACAAACACAAATGAATATCAAAAATTTATTAGCAACATATCTTCAGAAGATCCTTTGCCATTTGAATGTGTTATAGGTTACCTACTCTCTACCTACAAAAACAAAACTAATAATAAAGCTATCATTCTTAATGATGAAGTGATAAGCGATAATCCAGAAGGAGGTACAGGAAAGGGATTATTTGTGCAAGGTTTACGCCAAATAAGAAAGGTTGCTATACTAGATGGTAAATCATTTGACGACAAGAAATCATTCCCTTACCAAACCGTATCACAAGATAGTCAAGTGTTAGTGTGGGATGATGTTAAGAGAAACTTTGACTTTGAGTCTAAATTCTCACTTGTTACTGAGGGTATCACTATCGAGAGAAAAAATAAAGATGCTATCAAATTATCAGTAGAGGAAAGTCCTAAGATACTTATATCTACAAATTACGCTATAAAAGGAGCTGGTAATAGTCACGATAGACGTAGGCACGAAATGGAAGTGTCACAATATTACGGAGATAAGATTACACCTTATAATGAGTTTGGACATCAATTGTTTGATGACTGGAGTGATGATATGTATGGGCGATTTGATAATTATATGGTGCATTGTATTCAAAAATATTTGCTACACGGATTAATAAGCCAGACAGCTAAGAATATAAAACTTAGAAAATTCATTGCGGAAACCTCTATGGAGTTTTACGAATGGATGGAAGAAGATGGAATCTTTCCTCTTAATATTAGAAAAACTAAATCAGAAGCATTTGCAGAGTTTATACAAGATAATCCAGATTATCAAAAATGGCTGAAGCGTAAGACATTTAATGTTTGGATAAGAAAATATGCTTCTTTCAAAGGGTTAATTTATAGAGACGGGAGAAGCGGTAATGATAAATGGATTGTGCTTTCTGCTGAAAAAGGAGGGGGAGAACTTGATAAGATAGATGATATTCAATTTTAAAAATGCGCCTTTTGCGCCACTTTAATTTGAAAAATAGACCCCCCCCTATAAATATATGTTTAAAAATAAGGGGGGGGGTGTAAAAACACTTATACAAGTAGCACAAGTGTATCAAAAACACATAAACACCATTAAAATAGGGTGTTTTCGGTGCGCTACTTTAAAAATAAAATGCTCCACTTAGGACACTTAAAATTAAAATTATGTTCACACCAAGAGATTATCAGTCAGAAATAAGCGAGAGAGGGTATAAGATTTTGAATAATCAGGGTATTCTCATTCTTTCGTGCCAAGTGAGAACAGGGAAAACTTTTATGTCGCTAATGACTTGCGAGAAAGCAAAAGCAAAGCACGTCCTATTTGTAACTAAAAAGAAAGCAATAGGATCAATACAAGATGATTACAACACCTTTAATCCTGCTTATACAATAGAAATCATAAACTATGAGTCTATCCATAAAGTAAAACGCAAAGACTTTGATGTCATTATATGCGATGAGTCGCACACATTAGGAGCGTATCCTAAACCATCCAAAAGGACAAAAAAACTAAAAGAACTCGTAAAGAATAAGAGATTGATATTAATGTCTGGAACAATCACACCAGAATCTTACTCCCAGATATATCACCAATTATGGATAAGTGGGAACACACCCTTTAGAGAATCTAATTTTTACAAATGGTCTAAGGTGTTTGTGAATGTTAAAAAAGTTTTTAGAGCGTATGGAAAAGAAGCCAACGACTATTCAGATGCTAATTACAAAATGATGCTTCCATATCTATCTAAAATAATGATAAGCTATACGCAAAAACAAGCTGGATTTACAAGTCAGATACAGGAGAAGATATTGAATGTGAAAATGAAACCCATAACCTATCAAATAGCAAAATTACTTAGAAAAGATAAAGTAATAGTAGGTAGTAATGGAGGTGTGATTCTAGGAGATACACCAGTAAAGGAGTTATCTAAGATTACTCAGATATACTCTGGCACAGTTAAGTTAGAAGATGGATCTAATTTCATATTTGACACCTCTAAAGCTGATTATATAAAAGAATACTTTAAAGGTCAAAAAATAGGAATATTCTACGTCTATAAAGCTGAGTTAGAAATATTAAAAAATGTGTTCGGAGAAAATCTAACGCAAGATCTTGACATTTTCAATTCTACAGATAAAAATATTGCGCTACAAGTAGTTTCTGGAAGAGAGGGGATAAGCTTGAAAAATGCAAATTCATTAGTAATGTATAATATACAGCATAGCGCAGTTTCATACTGGCAATCTAGAGATCGTATGACTACAAAAGAAAGACAAGTTAATAACGTCTATTGGATGTTTGCAAAAAATGGAATAGAACAAAGTATTTATAATACCGTAAAGGATAAAGAATCATACACAACTAAACATTATGACAGAGTCGCAATATCAGTCTAAAATAATGAAGGAATATGAAGCGGATGGGTGGTATGTCCTGAAGCTGATTACAACCAATAAAAATGGAATCCCCGATTTACTCGCATTAAAAAAGGGAATGGTGCCACAGTTTATAGAAGTTAAAGGGGCTAAAGGAAAGACTTCTGCTCTACAAGATTATAGGATAAAAGAATTAAAAAAAAATGGATTTAAAGCTGAAGTCAGAACCGCTAGTAGCTAGTGTGTTTGAAATGGATATTTTTCTAGAAAAAAAGGGTTACGACGTTATACCGTTCAGGGATGATCTAAAAACTGGATTCCTAATTACTAAAGAGAACATAGTAATAAAAAAGGGAGTGCAAAGGTACGACAACTGGAAAGAAGGGAGGAAGGAAGTCTTGAACAAATTATGTAAAGTATTAGGGTTATGACAAAGCAAAAGGTATTAGAGGGAATAAATGACGACCACGAAGAGATTAAAGAATACTACAAACGCCACAAAAGAAAGGAGTTGACATCTCAAGATATTGATTGGTTGTTTATGAAAATAACAATGTATCTAGTATTCAAAGAGGAAGCGGTAAGGAGTGAGAATTAATAAAAGAACTTTAAGATGAAAAGCAAATATACAGAAGTAGAAAAGGCTGAAATCATAATTAGAGAGGTTTCAGAATATTACGAAATGGAAGTCGAGGAGCTATTTAGTAAGACACGTAAAAGGCATATATGTGAATCTAGGCAAATCTGTCAATTCTTATTAAAGGAACACACTAAATTATCCTTAGGTAAAATAGGAGAAAAGACAGGAGGTAAAGACCATGCGACAGTTTTACATTCTCACAAATTAATAAGCCTTTTCATGAAATCTGATAAGAGAATTGAAGAGCAAGTAAGAGAGTTAATCGAATCAATAGAGGAAAAGTTTAAAAAGAGATATTCCATCAAATCAACGTTAGGATTAAAAAAACTTGATTGGTATGTAAAAATAAGAACGGCAGCAACAGAGGACGAAATTAAAAACAAGCTCATTAAAGCCTTTAATCTAAATCCAGAAACCAAGAGTATCAAAACACTTGAAAACAAGGTTAAACGCCTTGAATTAAAGTTAGAGCGACAAAAGAACCCGACGTTACAGAAAATACTATCTCTTCCAGAAGATAAACTAGAGAACTTTTTAAAATACAAAGCAGAACCACACTTAAAAATGAATGCGTAATGAAAGAAAAAGAAGCAATAGAAGTACTTGTAAAATTCAACGAGTGGAGAAGATTTGACGGAGAAATAAATGATAGTCCAAATATGCCTGACCCTAAAATTATAGGAATAGCTATCGATACAGTATTATCTGAATACAAAAAGGATTTAAAAACAGAACTACTAAAAGCATTACAAATATATCTTAACGCTGGAGGAAAAGAAGCAAGGCGTGAAGCATCCGTAATAGCCAAGAAAGCAATATCAAAAGCACTAGACTAATGAAAACGGGAAAGTATTCTGAAGAAGAGATAAAGATCATTACATCAAGCGAAAACAAAACCATAAAAGAACTAGCAAAGATAATTGACAGGCCTTACAACGGTGTAAAAAAGAAAATATACTCTATGCAGTTAAAAGGGATAGCAAAGGTAAATGTAAAACATGCTAGCAAATACACCGAGGGGGAGAAACAGTTTATCCTAGATCATCCTAATATGTCTACTAACGAAATGTGCAAACGCATTAACGGATAGCTATATGAAGCGGTTGCCTATTTATCCGAGTGATTGCAACTGATTTATATAGCGTGTTATCTATCTGTTTTAAAAGAAAAAAGAGCGATGGCAAATTAGTGAGGAACGAACTAAAATATATACAACAATGAGTAACAAAATTAAAAAAGTAACAAGTATTAATTCTAAGGGCATAAAAACTCTTGAAGTTGGAAAAAACGATGTAACAAGGATTGAAGATAAATCACTTGAATATCCTGATTCAATTCACATTCAATTTGATGCTTATAGTCAATATGGTGAATTAGTAGGAACGTTCATAAATGGTGCTTTATCAATAGATTACTTTCACGATTAAAATATATACAATGATTGGTAAAAAACTAAAATTTGCATTATACAAAAAAGGACTGTGTGATAACGTCACTTTAAAACTGAACGCTATCAACAATCAATGGTTAGTTATAAAAACCTTAACAGACGATTATACTCACGTATTGTCTATTTGCGAGATTGAAATTAAAGAACTAAAACAATTTTTAAACGAAAATTACCCAGAATTATGAGAGAATTAAAATTTAGAGCTTGGAATGAAAAATCAATGATAGAAAACGCTGTACCAATAGGTAAAAATAGATATGGTTACTTTGAAAAGGAAGGGTACGAAAGTGTTTTTAAATACTCGCATAAAGGAATAATTAATCAATTTACTGGTGTTAAAGACCAAAACGGAAATGATATTTATGAAGGCGATATTGTTAAAGTAAGAACTGAAGTTGATATTTCCTCGATGGATACTTTTTTGTTTGAAGGTTCTGAAATGGTTGAACAAGAAATTTATTGTGTAGTAAATTATAATGAAGATATAGCTTGCTTTGATTTAGAAACCATAGAAAAAGATTTGCATTTAAGTAATTGGGGTTTTTACGGAAAAGATGTACAAAGCGATATGATTGTAGTTGGTAATATTTACGAGAACAAAGAGCTTTTAAAAAGTGCTTAATGATTTATATACGAGTATATGAAGCGATAAGTACCCACACAACCGCAACAGTGGTGGGCTTTTTTTCTTTTAAAATTTTAGATAACAGAGGTCGAAACTCTCTAATTTGTAAAAGACTAGAATTAACACCAAACTTTAAAAGGCGCAAAAAGAAAGTAAAAGCAGAGCCTGACGGATTTAATAAGGTTTTAACTCTAGTAAAAGAAAAAGGATTTAAAAATACACACGAAGCAATAGCACACTACGGAGGTGTGCAGCAATTTAAACAAGCGATAAGACAATGAAAAATGTAATATTTATATCCATATAGTAAACTTTAACACTTTGACTATTGCGTAATGTAATTATATAGCTATATTTGTAGGGTAGTAAGGAAGTAACCTACTCAGCTAAAACTAGATATTATGACAACGCAATTCACAACAAACGAATATAATGTAACTGAAGATCAATTATCAACTTCATTTGATGGATTTATTGAAAATGTAGATTACTTAAATTTATGGAATATACAGTTATCTCCATCAGGTCACGGACACTATGCTATTGAGGCTACTTTTAATGTGAATGAAAAAGAATTAGTAATTAAGACTAAAACTAACGATATGCAATTAGTCGACGCTTGGAAAACTGGAGTATATGATTTTGATCAAAGAGAAGATGCTTATTTTGATACTTGGGATGAAGTAGTTGCTTCAATGCTCTCTACTATTGATGCAGAAGAAAATATAGTTGAATTTATAGAGGATTAAACTTATGACGATCCAAGAACTCAAAAAAAAGTTAGGTTTAAAAAATCCAGATATTGCAGATATGTTTGATATTTCAGCCGACACCTACGCAACAAGCAGCGCAAAATCAAGATACGATAACGCACTTATAAGATTCTACAAGAAAGTGCGAGAGGTAGATAAGGAAAACGAAAGTAAAATTAACGAAGAGCTATAGGTAACACTATAGCTTTTTTTATGCTCAATTCTAACCTGTTAGTAACTCATAATAACTAGCTATATTTATTTAGACTAAATTAAGACAATGGTTGTAAATTGTTGACTCATAAGTTATTTAGTTTAAGTTTCTGCCCTAAATACGAACGACACACATCCGACACAAGCGTTTTAATTTAGGGTAGTTTTTTAAAAATCATATGAGTAAGCTGCCTAAAACATTTTGCCCTAACTGCAATAACTATCTAGGAGATATACACAACGGAACGCCGTATTGCACCAAGTGTAAAACTCACATAATTATCAAGCAAGGGAAAGACGTTAAGAGGGTATCTAAAGACTTTTATAACGGAACTGAATTAAAGGAAGTGGTATGAAAACATATACAAGGGAGCAACTTATTGAAGCGTTTAGATTGTATAATATTGACGCTATTAATGGAGGTTGGGAAGATAAGGAAGAGTTAAGACTAGATAACACAGAAGAGTGTGCAATAGAACAAACAGACTACTTATTAAGCAAGGTTTCTTAGATAAAAACACATGAGTAAGTTAACACCAAAGCAAAAAAGATTCTGTGAAGAGTACGTTATTGATCTTAACGGTACTCAAGCTGCTATTCGTGCAGGCTACTCTGAAAATAGTGCAAATGTTATATCTTCTGAAAACCTTGCTAAACCTAATATTAAAGAATACATAACAGAACTTCAAAAGGAAATAAGCGAGCGTAATAAAATCACAGTAGACGAATGCGTTTCGCTACTTGCTAAAATGGCTCGTTTTGATATAGCAGAACTTTACGACAATACGGGTGCTATAAAATCTATTCACGACATACCAGAGGACACAAGGTTAGCTATTGAAGCGATAGACACCGAAGATATGAGAATGGAAGGTATGACTATGGGTTCTGTAAATAAGGTAAAGCTATCAAGTAGACGTGCTAACATCATTGAGTTAATGAAGCACTTAGGAGGTTACGAAAAAGACAACGACCAAAAGGCAACTACAGTAAACATTCCTGTAATCCAATGGGCGAAACCTCAATAATACACCCAAAGTTTAAACCTCTTTATACTTCAGACAAGAGATATTACATCTTAACGGGTGGACGTGGTGGCGGTAAGACTTACGCTGTACACGAATTTATAGCACGACTAACATACGAGAAAGGTCACGGAATACTATTTACTCGTTACACGATGGTAAGTGCAGAACGTTCTATTATTCCAGAGTTTACGGGAACACTTCAAAGGTTAGGAATTATTAACGATTTCCATATAACCAAAACACACATCTATAATAAGCGTACGGGCTCATTCATTTTCTTTAGTGGTATTAAAACAAGTTCTGGAGATCAGACAGCAAACCTAAAATCATTGCCAGGCATTACTACTTGGGTAATTGAAGAGGGAGAGGATTACACAGACGAAAAGAGTTTCACAGACATAGACGATTCAATACGAAAGAAAGGCATACAGAACCGAGTTATATGGATTCAGAACCCGTCTTACGCAGATGAGAGCATAGTATTCAAAAGATTCTACTTAGACCACGAGGTAGTAAATACAATAACCTTTGAGGGAATAGACTTTTATTATACAACAACGTCACACCCTGACGTTGAGAATATCCATATTACCTACTTAGACAACCGAGACAACCTAAACCCAGATAAGGTAAAACAATGGGATGCAGTAGCTTTGTCTGATGCGGAATTTTACCAATACAAATACATAGGAGCGTGGTTACTAAATAAAGAGGGTGCAGTATTCGAGAAAGGGCAAATAAAGCGTTTTAAGCTATCCGATCTAAATTTCCATAACATAGAACACGTAATAGCATTTATCGACGTAGCAGATAGGGGAACGGATGCCACGAGTATGCCAATAGGCGCAGTAATAGGAACAGAAATATTTATAATAGATTGGTACTTCTCACAAGACAATCAAGGGATAACTATACCAGAGATAGCATACAGCGCAGTAGCTAATAAGATTGAACAGATGGGCGTTGAGATTAATGGTGTAGGTGGTGGCTACTATGAGAACCTAGTTAATCACGTCGGCTGCATAACTTATCCTATCTCACAACAAGCCAACAAGCACAGCCGCATACTACAAAATAGCGGGTTTGTCCGTAACTTTATGAGATTTAGGGATGATTATGTAAGTGGTTCACACTACGACAAAGCAATGCGTGAATTTTTCGCGTACAACAAAGACGAGAAACTAAACCGAAAGAACACGACCTTTAATGATGATTCTTGTGATAGTGTTGCTGGATTGTGGGTGTTAATTAATGACTTAGTGCCTGATAGGTGGATGTAAATGTTAAAATTACAAAATAGTTTAAAATATTTGTAGTTTTTCGACGAGTGGTAGTTTTTAATACAGATATGTTTATTATATTTGTACCAAAGAAACAAATTAAATATTATGAAACTCAACAAAGACAATTTCAACTACATCAAAGAAATGATAAGCAATAAAGAATCTTTAAACAGCTTAAAAGGTTTTTGTAAAGGTTTCGGATTAGATACTGACAATTACGCTTCTCCAGTACATATTTCAGAAGATAAAATTTCTGTGAGATATAGAACAAATACTTATTACGTAAGTTTTAATCATTCAAAAATATACGGAACGACATATTTTAATACTCTTAAATAATGCCCTATATCTACCACAACAAAGAGACAAACGTGCTAAGAGTATTCGGAAGTATTTCCGCCCTCTCTAAAGCGACGGGAATAAAGCCAGACAATCTATATACCAACTTCAATAGAAAGTCTCTAAAAGAGTACGAAAACGATTCGTATAGGATTGTTAAGACGGAATTGGAAAGGAGTTAAAGGAAAAATTATAAAAAACATACAAATGGCAATAAAACCAATAAAAAAAGCAATAGGCGATCATTACGGGGTTAAGGTATCTAGAATATCAATGAAAAATAAAGAACCTAAAATAACACCAAACAAACTTTACAAAGTTTATACAATGGAGTTTTATGTGAAAAACGAAGATAAAAATAAATAATTATGGAAGTTATAATGCTATTAGGCGGTATCGCTATAGGTTTTGTTTTTTGCCTTATGTGGCACAAAGATAAGTTTGATTAGATAGGATCAAGAGAAAGAAAAAACGCAAATAAAATAGGTGGTATCAAAAAGATAGGGATATGACAGAGAATGAAAAAAGTAATAGAGTTATTGATCTTCTGGATGAAATATTCAAAGCTAAAGAGGAAATAATATCTCTAGGCTATGGTAGACTTTTAAAAGGAGTTAGTTTAACGGATGAAAAAGGATAGGGATATGAAAAGACAATTTGAATTGTCACAAGGAATAAATGAAGCTATGGCAGAAGATCAAATGTTGATTTTTCTACATAAGGAAAAGCAAAAATTGCTAAACCAATTAAATCCTAAGTACATACTTGACAAGGAAAACAATAAGGTGACAGCATTTTTTGACCAATCAACAACTGAAAAACTAGATAAAATAGATTTATTAGTCAAGCTTAGAATAGATCAGCTAAAAAGATTTTACGTATAAATTCAATTACTAACCTTATCTAGTCTAAATAAAAATTAGTATATTGCGCTATAATTCAAACATTATGAGGGAGATGCTCGATATGCTTAACTGAGTAACTGGCTAAGTAATCTATTTAACAATCGTTCCCACGTCGAAAGAGACGTACAAGGGAACGTTTGGTATGAACTCAACTCTAACAATTCCGCTTGGGATTTAGGAGACTATAAACATTGCGTACTTAACAACCCTATTCTTTTCGGGTGCTATGAATTAATAGCAAAGAACGTATCACAAGTAAAATTTCAGATAGACGGGGAAGATGCAGAAGATAACGAGATTATCCAGCTGCTCAACAATCCGAACGCCTTACAGTCAAAGCAAGATTTTCTAGCTGAATACATTCTTAACAAAAAGGCTTACGGCTACAACTACATAAGACCGTTTAAGGGGTACGGAACACAAACACCGAGCGCACTGTATAACCTTGATCCAGCGTGCATAGATTATCAAAACAATTTCTCTACTCGTTTTACATTTTCAAGATCAGAGAGAAAAAGCGCATTAGGGCAACAATTCAAGTACAACGAAACCAACCAGGAGGAAAAGCTAACGTTTGAGGACGTTATAATGTTCTTTGATACTGCAAATGGTATTAAGGATAATAACCTCTTTACAGCACCGTCACGACTTGACAGCATACGTCGCAACATTCAAAACATAGATACTGCATTAATAAGCGAGCGTAACGCACTAAGTAAGGCGGGGCTTTATATTATTTCGGGTAGTACAGACGGTAAGATGGTTTCTAAACCGCTAGACCCAAAGGAAAAGCGAGACATTGAAAACAAGGTGGCGCAATACGGTAACGCTAAGAGTAGAGGTAACGTTATTGCAACCAACTCAAACCTAGACGTTCAATCACTACATATTCCTATGTCTCAACTAGGAATCGCGGAAAGCATACAACACAACGCACTAGCGATATTAAACGTGTTTGGAATACCAAAAGACCTACTACCACTTGTAGTAGATGCTGGAGCCAAATACGAGAACTACGGAGATTCTTTTATAGCATTCATCCAAAACACTATCCAAGACGAGGTTAACGACTTCTGCAACACTTTAACAAGTGATTTAGGACTAGACAAGCCGTTAACGGGTAGTTTGGAACATTTGCCTTGTATGCAGTCAATCGAGGATAAGAAAGCCGATAAAGCTTTAAAAATCAGTCAAGTTTATAGAAACGTGCAAGACCCAACACTAGCGAGTGCTATAATGGAGATTGCTGGTATAGCAGTAGATAATGAAAACTAAACTAACAAAGGAGCAAGTACAGAAGATTAAAGAGCAGAAGCAAAGCAAAGTAGATGCTAAAGAAATAGTTTACAAAGATGGATATTCAGAAAATAAAGGACGTACTCGAAAATAAAGCGGAACACGTAGCAATTAAAAAGGCTGCTATAAAATACGCTGATGCTTGGTCTACACCTACGCAAGTAGTTAAAACCGCTACACATAAGGCAGAGGATAACGATACGGGTGTAATTAATCTCAATATCGTTGGTAATACGAACTATTGGATGGATAGCCACGAGGACGTACACGTTAAGGGTAATTGGTCTAAAACTATTTCAGACGGTGGTAAAAAGTTTCACTTACACGATCACAAGTTCGAGCGTACAGCGCAAGTGGGAAAGTTTAAATCATTAGAAGAGAAGCAAGTATTATGGGCGGATCTTGGAGTGGATAAAGACGGTTATACACAATCGTTAATAGGAAATACAGATGTAAGCAAGGAACTTAACGAAAGTATCTATAACGAGTATAAGAACGGAGAAGTCGACCAGCACTCGGTAGGTATGCGATACATGAAACTTGACTTTGCAGTTAGTCCTGAAGCATACGAGGACGAGGAAGCAAACAAAGCATGGGCGGAAGTTTACCCACTACTAGGAAATCCAGAGAAAGCGGACGAAATCGGTGCGTTTTGGGTAGTACGAGAAGCTAAATTAATAGAGATAAGCGCAGTATTAATGGGTTCTAACTCACTAACACCTACGCTAGATAATAAACAGAAGCCGTCTACAGACACTTCTGCTAACGATGCAGCCGCGAAAGCACTGCGAACAAAGCAATTTTATATCAATTTAAATTCCTAAAAAATGGACAAGTGGAAAGAATTTCTTCAAAAAGAAGGATACACAAAAGAGCAGTTCGCAGACTTAGAAGCGAGCAAAATGGCAGAACTGACTGCAAAATTTCAAACAGAACAAATTCAAGCAATCAACACAGCGGTAGCTGATAAGGCTGATTCTGGAACAGTAGGTACAATGATTGAAGATGCTATTAAGGCTATGCCAGCTTTAAAAGACAATCAAGAGATTATAGACCTTAAAGCAACGGTAAAAGAGCAAGGAGAGGAAATCACTTCACTACTCAAAAACAAAGGAGGTTTTATGAACACAGTAAAAAGCCAAGTAAACAAATTCATAGAGGATAACTATGAAAAGATTAAGTCTATGAAATCGCAAGGTTCTGGACTTATTGAGTTTACTGTTAAAGCTCCAGAAAGCCTAACAACGGGAAGCGCATTAAATCCTAATGGTATTCCAGAGCTTGTAGGCGTTCAACAAGCGGCACCATCTAACGTAAACTTACGTACTGATAGCGTTTGGGGAATGACTAACAACATCAACACGTCGTTAGCAGCATACCCATATACAGAGACTGTACCAAAAGACGGAGATTATGCATTTGTTGCAGAGGGAGCAGTTAAGCCGCAAATTGATTTTAAGTTTGAGACACGTTACGCTCAACCTAAAAAACTTGCAGCATGGGTAAAACTAACAGACGAATCTGTTCAAGACATTCAGGGCTTACAATCTATCGCTACGGACTACCTACGTAAGAAGCACGACAGAAAAAGAGCAAAGGCAATTCTTAACGGTGACGGTGTAGGACAGAACCCAATGGGTGCAACTACTTTCGGTAGAACATTTGTAGCTGGAGCAATGGCAAACGCTGTTGAAAATCCTAACTTCATGGATGTAGTAAATGCGGGTATTACAGATGTATTTACTACGCATAACTATGAGGATGAAATGAACTTTATAGTTTCTCTAGTAAGAGTTAGCCCTATTGATTTCTTCTTAAACCTTGTAAGCGCAAAAGACGGTGACGGTAAGCCGTTATATCCAACTGCAAGCCTTTACAATCAAGTTGTAATTGGTGGAGCTACAATCATACCAGATGAGGACATTCCTGTAGGTAAAGTGTTTATTGCAGATATGAGCAAGTATAACACAACAAACTATGTTGACTATACTGTGAAAATCGGATTGATAAACGATGACTTTATTACGAACCAATTCGTAATTCTAGGAGAAAGCCGTTTCCATGCATTCGTAAAAGAACTTGACAAGCAAGCATTCTTATACGATGATATTGCGACTATTAAAACTGCAATTGCTAAAGCGTAATGAAAGTAGAAGTAGCATTAGACAAATGGGGCACTTACACTAAGGGAACACCTTTAGAAATGGCGGAAAGCACTGCAAAAGCTTGTATGAAAGCTGGAGCAGTAAAAGAGCCAAGCAAGAAAGCCGTTAAAGCTAAAGTAAAATTAAAGTAATATGATCCTAACGCTCGCAAATTTTCAAAACGGTATGTACGTACTCCCACACGCGGAGCGCGCACCTAATGAAGCGGATAACACAATCTTAATTAAATCCTACATTGATAGATACGAGCGTGAACTACTAGAGGACACTCTAGGAGTAGAATTATATCAAGATATATTAGATAACCAAGAGGACTACGAAAACGCACCAGACAACGTTAAAAAGATTGTTTTAGGCACTACGTACAATCTAGGAGGTAAAAGTGTAAAGTGGGGTGGTCTTAGTGATATGCTCACCCCTTACATTTTCTACAGATTCTTGCAGGACCAGACAGAAATCTTCGGCACTTTCGGGATGGAACGACCAGAGGGTAAAAATAGCAAAGCGGTATCGAGCATACCAAAAGCGACACAAGCCTTTAAGGACTTTTACTCAAAGTATCAAGGAGAGGACGAAATAGTACGTGTAATTAATACACGTACGCATTTTGGTTTGGATTACAGCGGGAACATTAAATCTAATAGGTCTTTATATCAGTTTTTAAACGATAACGACGACGTTTACGAGGTTCAATACTTCCAAGTGATAGAGAATACTAATCAGTTCGGTATATGATAGTCTTAGAGGATGCTATACAAGGCATAGTAGACCAACTACCAGAGATCGACGGGTTTCCTATTAACTTTCATTGGGGAGGACAAGATGAATTAAACCGTTACATCGCATTAAAGAAAATGCCTTATCCTCTTATATGGGGCATCCCTCAAAAGGAAACCATAGACAGAGACGGTAAATTCTTAAACACTAACGCTGTTTTCTTTTTAGCTACTAGAGAGAATCAAACAGATAGGTTAAACGATGTGAGGTTAAATGAATCTTTTAAAAAGGTGTTATTTCCTTTGTTAGAGAACTTACGTTACGGCTTTCTAAAGTCTAACCGGATCAACTTTACAAGGGATGACGACGAGTTTTTAAAGCTTCCTAACTTCTCGGAATCGGGAGAAAACAAAACGATTGATTATTGGGATGCAATCGAGTACAGATGCTCGTTACGTGTTTCAGATAATTGCGAAAAACAAATATTAAAATTTAGAAAAATATGATACCAATTTTCAACGCTAATTGCGGTTTAAAAAATAGAGGTACAAAAGTATCAGAATGTTACACAAAATTAGGTAGACCAGACGGATTTATCAATGTGGATTCTACTTGGTCACTTCCAGCTTCTGGAGATTTAACGCAAGAGGTTATTCTAGCGGAAATCAAAAAAGGAAACTTTGTACCATTCAACAAGGCTAGAGAGTTTGCTACGGCAAATGAAGATGACGTTTATAAGACTTATGCGGGTGGCGATAAGCTATTAGTTCGTAAAGGTCTTATTGAAATGGACTTTACATATTCAAACGGTAGAGCGTGGCATGGAGCAGCAGCGGCTAACGATCATTCGGGTACAAAATCTTGTATCCTAGTATTCAAGTCGGGACATCTTTTATTTGATTCTAATGCAGACGGTACAGAGTTAAAAGGTTTACGTATGTCACACCAGACTACTGCGCCTTTCAAGGATAACGACGGGCAAAACCCAGGGGAGACAATGATTAAAATCCAACTCACAGACACGCAAGCATACAACCAAAATGTTGTAGTAGTAAGCGAAGAGGATTTAGGACTTGACTTTTCAGATGCTTTCGCTGGTGCATTAGATTCTTACATTGAAGTAGTAGGAAATCCAGCAGCTTCAGAAACTAGCATAGTTGTAACTGTTTCACCATTCGCAAACAGAAGTTCAAAAATAGCGGGTATTGAGGAATTTAAAGTATCAGGACAAGCTGTTAGTGCAGTTGTTTATGATGCGGCGACAAGCCAATATACTCTTACTGTGGACGCTCTTACAGCGGGTACAAAGACTATCTCATTAGGTGCAGAGGGAGAATTTGCAGCAGAGGTAACGGAGAGACTTTACAGCGGATCAAGAACGATCACAGTATCGTAACCTAATTTAAGTTAAATATAAAATGCCCTACTCTTTACGGGTGGGGCATTTTTAATATAAAGCATTATGAAAATCAAGATAGACAATATGACACTTTACCCAGCTTTCGCAAAAACAAGCGCAGAAGAGCAGTTAGGATTCTTTAGAAAGCAAGTGAACACAGACGCACAAGCGAAGAAACTACACGCCAAATACCTAAAACTTAGCGGAAATGATAGTAACACTAGGAAAACTAAAAGACGGGTTAAAAAGGATAACGCTTAACCAAGCGCAAGAGCTTACAGCTGATGTGATAATGGACGATATAAATATTCTCACTACAAAGGCGAACGAGTTTAAAAGGGGTGAGAATCCAGACGGCTCCACAATAGGCGAGTATTCAAGCAGCGAAATGGGGCAAGAATACAGACTGTTTAAAATGCAAATTAACCCACTTGCGGGAGGTACAGTCGATTTAACACTAACGGGAGCGTTAAGGGATGGACTAACCACAGAATATCTAGGCAAAGGATTATATATAATATTCAGTCAAGATAATAAGTGGGAGGAATTGAAAGCAAAGTACGGAAGCCAAATATCATTAATTAAGGAGGAAGATTGGTTGTTTTTGCAAAAGCAAGTGTACGCTCCACAACTTAACAA
>OJBP01000331.1_pt1 | contig 27907 bp, 19 predicted proteins | sample 1590691 | NCBI WGS metagenome assembly OJBP01 (sample SAMN05416848, study PRJEB24817) | seawater metagenome | isolation source: Sea water | place: Canada:Atlantic | collected 2013-07 | reverse complement strand
TTAAAGAAAATCGAAAGGAAAACATCCCATCCCAGCCTTCCCTTCAAAGGGAAGGAGCTTGTTTCGTTTTAATGAGGGTGTGCAATTATGCTTGGGGGATTTGGATTAATTGGTCCCATCCCGGCCTTCTCTAGGAGAAGGGGTTTTTTTCTTTTGACACTGTTGGAGAATAATGTGGATTTATATTAAAGAAAATCGAAAGGAAAACATCCCATCCCAGCCTTCCCTTCAAAGGGAAGGGGCTTGTTTTTTTTTAATGAGGGTGTGGCAACTATTTTTGGGGGATTTGGATTAATTGGTCCCATCCCGGCCTTCTCTAGGAGAAGGGGTAGCATCTCCCATTGAATGGACATATAAATGGGATAGGTATCTATAGGGTACTAAATGAAAACATGAGACCACAACATTAAGCTAATATTTAATAATTAACATTATTCTACAACACTGCAAATATCTTTTAATAGAACATCTTCCTGTGCTACGGGAGGGTTTCCATCATGGAGTAACAGTGCTTTCGGAAAACAATTCACACATCACCCTTAGTGGGGTAGAAATAAATAACAGGGAGTCGCTTGGGAATTTTATGGTATCATTAATGGATGCCACTGGCCTGGATCTTATTTGGATGAATATTGATTTTCCGTTGCCTCTGCAGGAAAAACAGTCGCCATTTCCGCTCCTTGAAACCCTAAACAAATACAATCCTGAAGTGCGCATATTGATCAGCCTAAAACAGGCAACGGTCTATACCCTACGCAACATTTTTCAAAAAATAAACCCGCACGGTATTTTGGAGCTCGTAGATTGCGACCAAAAAACCATAAACGCAGCATTAAAAGCCCTTATACAGCAGGAAGTATTTTACAGTAAAAGTATACTGCTTTTATTGCATACGTTTTTACAGACTTTTGAATCCTTGGACAATGCCGACTTTGCCATATTACATGAGCTTGACAAGGGTACTGCCGTTACTGCCTTGCCGCAAAAAGTGCTCCTCTCCCATTCTACGATCCTTACCCGAAGAACCAACTTAAAAATTCTTTTTAAACTGGAAGGGAAAACAGATTCCCATTTGGTGCAGGAGGCGAAAAGATTGGGGTATATTTAATACAAGAGAACATCCCATCCCAGCCTTCCCTAAGGGAAGGGGTTTGTTTCTTTTTTAATGAGGGTGTGCTTAATTTTTTTTGGGAGGGATTTGGAAAAAATGGTCCCATCCCGGCCTTCCCTAGGGGAAGGGGCGACATTTTGTATAAACGACCAAAATTACGCTGGTAATGGGTGTAATTTGGATGATTTTAGAGGGTGATCGGGGGAAATACATCCCATCCCGGCCTTCCGCATCGGCTTCGCTCAGCGCATCGCTTCAAAGGGAAGGGGTTTGTTTCTTTTGGTGCTGTTGCAAACTAGGGTGGTTCAACAAGCTATTTCCAAAGAATAAATTAAGGATAATCGGTTAATTTTCAATGACAATCCTTTTATTTTCAAGGCATTTCATAGTTCAATTTCCTTTATTGACTACTAATTTTAACTAGCTAAAACCAATACCTAAAATTATGGGCTGGCGAGTTAAAAAGAGATACCTTAAAAACACTACGATAGTTGTTAGTAGTTATCTGTTTGTATTCCTATTTCTCTACGCCGCAATAAGCAAGCTCCTCGACTTTGAAACCTTCACCGTGCAATTGGCACAGTCGCCATTGCTCAGTGCATACGCAGGTTTTATTGCTTGGGCGGTACCTGGCATAGAGATAGGGATTGCCATATTATTGGTATTTGAGAGATTTAGACTTTTCGCTTTATACGCCGCCTTTACCCTTATGGTCATGTTCACGGCCTATATTTATATTATCCTAAATTTCTCCGATTTTGTGCCCTGCTCCTGCGGTGGGGTGCTCGAAAAACTCAGCTGGACGCAACACCTCATCTTTAATGTGGCTTTCATCCTCTTGGCCGGGGTGGCACTGTTTTTCTCTGAGCACTGGGGCATAAAAAAGAAACTCCTATTGCTTGTCGCCCTTACCATTATCGGGATTGGGATTGTTGCTTTGTTATTTGCCTTTTCGGAGAAAAAGATGCACCGGAATAATGCCTTTATTCGTCGCTATCCACAACAGGTAGCCTATAAAATGAATAAAGTAGACTTAAAATACAATTCCTACTATTTTGCAGGGATAACTGAAAACAGTCTCTACCTAGGAAATAAAACCGCTCCCAGCCACTTTTTGGTTGTCGATAAAAAAGATCCTGATACAGTACATAGAACATTGCAGTTTACAGATTCCAATTTCTCTATTCGTGATCTTAAAACCACAATTACCGATACATTATTCTATACCTACGATGGTACGGTTCCCATAATCTTTAAGGGAAATACATATGAGCTAATTGCAACAGAGCGTTATTCAGCCGCACAAAAGTTTTTAAGGGCCGAGCTAATTAGCCAGGATAAATTTGCCATTCGTGTATTCGATTACAGGAGCACAAAAAACGTTTTGGGTAAACTTGAAATTAAAGATTCCCTCCGTTTTCAGGAATATCCAGACCTTTTAAAAGCTAATAGTGACCCATTTTTTGACACTGATGGTCTATTACTTTACAACAAACAACTGCAAAAGATTATTTATGTATACTTCTACAGAAATGAATTTGTTGTCGCCAACCAGGATTTCTCTTTGGACTATGTAGGTAAGACCATAGATACAATTTCGCATTCCCAACTTGATGTGCATAATATCACTTCCAAGAATCACAAAAAGATGGGCAAAAACCCAATTTTCGTGAATTTACGTGCATCGACTTATGGAGATTATCTCTTTATCCAAAGTGATCGCTTGGGAAAATTTGAGCCAGATGAAGTTATAAACTCGGCCTTTATTATTGACGTTTATAATCTTACGGATAAAACATATGCTTTCAGCTTTTATCTATACCACCAAGGGGAAAATAAATTAAATGAATTTCTTGTAGCGGACAACAAACTGTTTGCCTTGATAAATAATTATTTAATAAGCTATCAACTCGAGGAAGGAGAATTTTTAGGAGATAAATAGTATAGAAAAACTACGTAGTTAAGGGGTGAGACTGAAAACCTTTAGAAAAGAGTAGGTCATAATAAGTAATTTTCAAAATAATAATACGATGAAAAAAACGAGAAACAGATTTCTGTTGCCACTTTTGGCAGTAGTAATTGCAGTTGGCAGCGCCTTTGCGAGCCAAACAGAAACAACTGAAAATGCCCTTGTGGAATATGGGCATTTTAAGACGACCATTCCCTGTGATACCCAAATTCTTTGTGGGTCCAGCGGAATTCCAGGATGCTTTGCGCCCAATGGCCAAGAGGCCAAAAAAATGGTGGGAGCAAGCTGCACATTGCCGCTTTTTAGGTTAAATTAATCTAATAAGTGAGAGCGAAAATAGGCTGGCACATTTGCCAGCCTATTTTAATTTATACCAGTCATCCATTCAGCCGCTGACAAATCCTTTAAATAAAAATTATACCACTCCATTATTTTGATAGTAAGATCTTTTTGATTGGCAGGTTTGGAAATATCATGACCTTCTTCAGGGTAAAGCAACATAATATGTTCCTTTTCCAATTTTCTAAGGGCCAAATAAAATTCCAGATGCTGTTCCCAGTTCACGTTGCTGTCTTTTTTGCCTGCCCATCCAAGAAAAGGGGTAGAAATGTTCTGTGCAAAATTAATGGGCGAATTGCGATTATAAGCTTCGGGAATATTAAAATAGGTGTCTCCCATTCGCCATTGTTGCCGCTCAAATCGAGTATATTGGGGGCGATCCCATATCCACGACATAGAAAGATAAAAACTTAACAGATTGCTGGCCCCAGCACCCGCAACAACTGTTGCAAACCTATCGGTCTGGGTTAGGATAAACATACTCTCATAACCACCAAAGGAATGTCCATAAAGACCTATCTTTTCTTTATCAATATATTTTCTATCACCGATTGTATCTAAACCTTTCAATACACAACCAAGTGCAGAAATCCCTGGATCCCCCATTTCATACACAATATCCGGAAGAAAGACAAAGTACCCGTTAGTAGTAAAGTTTGAAATACCGAAACCGATACGGGAGTGCAGGGTGGGATTATAATATTTGTAAAAATCCTTTGATTGTATTTCATATATAGAAACTATCATTGGATATTTTTTCGTAGGATCAAAATTTGACGGATAGTATAGAATTCCTTTTATTGGCGCTCCCTTAGGGCTTTCAAATTTAACGAGTTCCTCTTTGCCCCATTGATAATCGAAGTGTTGTGGATTGGATTGATAGACCATTTGCTCTTTTCCTGTTTTCAAATCCTGAACCACAAGCTTGGGTGGATGTTGGTAAGTCTCCACAGAATAGACTATAGTTTTTCTATCTGCTGACATTCTTAAATTGGAATAAAGCGCTTCTTCAAATACAATAGGCACTACTCCTTTGGTTCTTGAATATTCCACATATCCTGTCTTTCCATCTTCCAAACTTTGTACACTGAAGATAACACCCCTCTTCAAATCGACACTGTTGCTATTATGCCTGATACTTAACTTTGATCGTATTGCAAAATCTTCGGTAGTTAAATGGAAGCGAAATCTTCTGTTTGTTTCTTTTCCATTTGTAATTCTTTTGGCCTTTGAACCATCTGGCGTTATCAACCAAATATCATAACCGTCATAGAGTGCGACTTCCTTTTCATCTTCACTCCAAATAGGCGGCCCATAGGCTCCTTTTGGAATTTCCTTATTTAATGATTCCGCAAAGGAAGTAGGCAGATTAATTGTCAGGTTAGTCAAGCTATCCTTTTTTGCATCGTATAAGTACCAATGATCTTCCTTAAAATAGGATAGATAGCGTCCCGAAGGAGATACTGTAGAGCTCAATGTATAATTATTGTCGAGAATTTTTTTATATGTTCCATCATCTATATTATAAACACTAATTGGCGAAGGCATATCCTTATCCCAAGCGGCCATAATATTTTCCTTGATGCCATAGGAATAGGCAAACTCCCCTTGCTCTCCAAAAACTCCCATCGGTGCTTCTTCATTACCTAGTATATTAAATCCATTTCTTTCTTTGTTCCACGCAATTGTAAAGGAGGTTTTCGGATAATAGTTTTGAATTGATTGCGCTGCTGGATAAACAAATTCATCCTTGGTATTCCAAATCTCTACATTTTTATTGCGTACAGGTTTTTCTTTTTCGCTCATTTCGTTCAGCTTTTCTGCTTGGAAAAAAAGCTTTTTACCATCTGAGGAAAAGAGATAGGGCGTTCTATATATGTTTGTAACAGAAAGGTTTTTTTCTTGTGCCCTAAACTTTTTTATTGCTAAACTATCCTCAATCTTTTGCCACCAAAATATATCATTAGCGTTTCCATTTTCCTCCCAAAAGGCAAGTCCCTTAGTATCCGGTTGCCATAGGAAGTTGGTGGTAAAATCGCTAACTGTAATATCCTTATAGACCCTTGCCTTCAGTAAGTCAAAAATTACAAGCTTTTTATTCCCCTCGTCCTGCTGTAGCAATCCCAAATATTTTCCATTAGGTGAAAATTCATAGGCAGTTACTCCCTTAAAATTAGAAACTACACTCTCTTCCATATCTTCTATAAATAACGCATCACTTTTTCCATCCGCCGAGCTTTTTAGATAAGCGATATGCTCTGTAAATGGAGCGAATTGATAACTTTTCACATCGTTTATTGAGGTTATAGTCTCTTTCTTCAAATCAATTTTGTTTAAAACAGAATTAAAATCCAAGGCACAAAACCAACCTCCCACTGCGGAGAAATTATTATTATAGCTGCTATCGATTTCAAACCGCTTTACGGTTTTAGTATTTTGAACTATTATCTTATAGGCAATGTTATCCTTTGCAAGGCCGTAGCTTACCCATTTTCCGTCGAAAGAAAGTTTATTCGGCAACATGGTTTCCCATTGGGCATAATCATTAGGTTCAAGTTTTTTGCCCCCCTGCCCCCATAGCGGGCAGGAAAGACAAAAAAGGATGAAAAAAATTACCCGTTGCGTGCTAATCCAAATGTGTTTATTTACAGGCAAACTTAAATTCTTCATCAGTAGCCGGGGTTTTGGGGTAATAGATTGGGATTCAGCAACAGTTCCTTTTCCGGTAAGGGAAAAAGTATATCGGTAGCGTTCCATCCCGGTTTTGAGCCAAGCACATTGTCTAGATTCCCCGTTCTCTTTAGGTCGAAGAAACGATGGCCGTGTTCAGTAAATAATTCAAACCTTCGTTCCCGTAAAATAGCAGCAAGGAGTTCATTTTGGGAAGATGCTAGGGTTTCTCCCAATCCAGCACGTACCCTTACTTTATTGAGATCGGATTGTGAACCTGCAATATTGCCTATTTGGGCCCTGGCCTCTGCCCTTATCAGATACTGTTCCGCAATTCGAAATACAATGGAATATTCATCCGTATTGGTTTCCCCAAGCCCTATTTTATACTTAAAGGGAAAATAGAATGTTTGTGTGCCATCAGAAACTTCGCCCACCCATTGTTCCCTCCGGAGGTCTCCACTTTCAAAATCATCAACCAATTCATTGTTCAATACCCTTGCGGAAGGTGGCGCAAACAAAATGATGAAGGTTTGTGCCTCATTGGTGGGAAGTCCCTCGGTATTGGGAGAAAACTGCCAAAGTGTGGAAAGACTTGTCTTTTTAAATACATTTTGAATATCCGTTTCCCAACCATTGTTTTCAATTACTTCGGTGGCGTATTGTTCCGCCAAAGTCCATTGCTGGGTATAGAGATAACAACGAGCCAGTAATGCCGCGGCTACATATTTGTTTGGCCTCAGATGTTCCCCACTCATATCTGTACCAGGCATAAAGTCGTAAGCCTTTAATAAATCGGCAATAACCAAATCATAGACCTCATTTTCGGTTTGTTTGGAGGCAGACTTATTTTCAATATAGTTGGTGGTAGTGATATAGGGAATTTCACCGTATAGATTTAATAGGTAAAAGTGAACCATGGCGCGAACGAACAGGGCTTCTCCCGTATATAATTCACGTTCCTCCGGTGTGAAATACGCTGATCCGGCCACTCCTTCAATAATGGCATTGGCGCCGTATACGATAGAATAGCTAGTATTCCAAATATCAGAAATGGCATCATCGCTTGGTATAAGATTGTTTTTAAAAAAAGGCTCATCCCCCAGTCCAAAATCACTTACATAGATGATTTCATCGGCATAATTTCCGAGAATATTTGACATCCCATTTGGCATACCCGTCAACAATACTTTATCCCTAAGGCTTGCATAAAGGCTAACCATTGCGGCCTCTACTGTTTTGGTATCTGTAAATACCGTTTCCCCACTCAATAAATGATTGGGCGTATTCACCTCCAAGGGTTCACAGGAAAATAGAAGAAAGAGGAGCAAAAGAGGCAGTGCTCCGCTTACTGATAGTTTTGATTTGATATGAATGTTTTTCATGATGTTTATATTTGATTAAAGTTTGAATTCAACACCCAGGGAAACTAATTTGAGCGGGGGAAGGTCACCGTATACCAAGGTTTCTGGATCAGGACCTAAATAATCCGTAAATGTGAGCAGGTTTTGCCCCCTTAGAACGATGCGGCAGTCCAAACCGTTGGACGTTGTATTGGGCACCGTATAGGAAAGTGCTATATTTTTAAGACGCACATAGGAGGCATCGCCAACGGAGGCCGTTGAGTTATAATAATTTTGATAGGCCAAATAGACCTCATTATTGTACCCGGCAGAAAATTGTTGGGTTGGGGCATTATCACCCGGTTCTTGCCAATGATCCAAAATCGCCACAGGTTGATTGGCCATGGTTCCGGGAAATGGATTGGTTGAGAAATAATTCCGAGCCTTTTGTTTTACGAACTGAAAGAGAAAATCAATCGAAATGTTCTTATATGTAAGGGAGTTCTGAATCCCCCCAAAGTACCTTGGCCCCGTTTGTACCTTTGCAATCCTATCTGCTGGACTATTTATTATACCATCCCCATTTACATCCTCGAAAGTATATGTTCCACTTTGTGGATCGACCCCAGTACTTTGGTACAACAACAAAATATCCAACGGCTCGCCCACTACATATTGATTGGAATAGGTAGAGGCTTCAAGGTTGGGAAAGGACAGCAGCTTATTTCGGGGAACGGTAAGGTTGATCGCCGTTGACCACTCAAAATTGGCCGAACTGAAGTTAAGGGTATTAAGTTCGAGTTCCAATCCCGTATTTTGCACGGTTGCATTTAAGTTTGATTGGATGGAAGGAAAACCCGTAGTTCCCGGCAAGGGAATACCGACCAATTGGCTGGAGGATCTATTTCTGTAATAGGAGGTGCTAAAAAGAATCCTATCCTTTAAAAAGCCAAGCTCCAAGGCGGCTTCCAGCTTTTTATTGGTTTCCCATCCAAAATTTGGATTGTAGAGCTGCACTGGTTGTAGTGCGGGCACTCCCTGATAAAAGAGACCACTTGTGCCATAGGTATCCAAAAATCCATAATTTCCTATTTGGTCATTGCCGGTGGTACCATAACTTCCACGAAGCTTTCCTAGGGTTAGGAAGGGCAATTTCTCCTTAATAAAATCTTCTTCCGAAAAAATATAGGCTACACCCACCGCTCCAAAATTGGCATATTGTTTACCGGGACCAAAGCGGCTGGAACCGTCGCGCCTTGCGGTAAGGTTGAGGATATATTTATGGTCCCAATTAAAGTTGATCCGTCCGAATAAGGCCCTATAGCGATATTCTTCCTCCGTATTTGCTGCAATCAAAAGATCGGCAGCCGCTGCGGGGTTATAGATAAGACTGTTGCTTGAAAAGTTACTGGCAAACCATAAAGCGCTCGTTCTTTTATCATTTTGCACACTGGCACCCACTAGGACATCAAGTATGCCCTTAGCAAAGTTTACGTTATAGTTTAGCTGTGGCTCAACAATGTAGGAACTCAAATTTCCTTGGTTAAGGATCAGCAAGGAATAACTGCTGTCCAAGCCATACGAAGGGTCGTAGAGGGTGTTTGGAGCTGTACGGGTTTCTTCCAAGCCTGTACTGTAATAGCCAAGATTGGTCTTAAGCTCAAAATTTTTAAAGGGACGATAGGACAGCACGCTATTGGCCCTTAAATAATTGCCATAGGAACGGTACGCTCCATTAAGGGCTGCCAATGGATTGTCAAAGGTGCTGTTTTCCCAATTCAAATTGCCGGTTTCGTCATAAAGGGAAGGTGCATTTGGCGGAAGTATCAATGCTTCGCGAACAAAATTAGTTGGCGGAAGGTTGTTATCATCTACCAAATAGTTACCGCTTAGCTGTATCCCAAATTTATCATTGGGAGCGGTATGGTTAAGATTTACAAGTGCTGAACCTTTTTTATTCTTAAAGTCACCGGGCAGCACCGTGGTCTGTTCCTCATAGCCTCCACGAACCAAAAATTGGGTATGCTCTCCCCCGCCCTGCACTGAAGCATTTGCGGTAGTAAAATAGGCCGTACCACCCAATAATACCTCCTGCCAATCGGTATCTCGATTTTGGTCCCAAGTACCGTTAATATCATAGGCAAAATCAGGATATTCTGAAATGCCGTCATTTGAAAAGGCCTCGCGGCGCATGGCCAGATACTGTTCGGTATTCAGTAAATCCAAATTCCTATCAATTTTTCCCATTCCAGTACTCATGCTCAATTGGAATTTAGTTTCCCCTGCTTTTCCTTTTTTGGTTGTTATCAATACCACTCCATTAGCACCCCGCGAACCGTAAATTGCGGTGGCGTCTGCATCTTTCAATACCTCAATACTCTCTATACCATTTGGATTTATTCCATTTAAAGGACTTTGTGGCACACTCCCCAAAACGGTAGATACGGTAGTATTGCCTAATGATTGCGAAGGATATGGCACCCCATCCACAATATATAAAGGTTCACTCCCATCTGCCCGGATGCTGTTGCGACCGCGGATTCGTACCGAAAACCCACCGCCCGGCACACCCGTGTTCTGCACAATATTCACCCCCGCCATCCTGCCTTGCAGGGCGGCAAGGGGATTGGAAACGGGTTGTCTTTCAATCTCATCCGCCGTAACCCGAGCGATACTCCCAGTCTTCTCCCTATCGGAAACTTTGTAGTAACCAGCATTAATCACCACCGCATCCAAGGCCTGGGCATCTACCTCCATAACAACATTCATGATACTGGCAGTGCCAACTGCAACTTCCCGCAACTTATAGCCTACGTAAGTAAACACCAGCGTATCGTTTGCGGAGGCACTAACGGAGTACCGCCCCTCCAGATCGCTAATGCTCCCTCGGGCGGTGTTTTTTACCAATACGTTGACCCCGCTTAGAGGACCATCGGCATCGGTAATGGTTCCACTAATGGTTTTTAGTGGAAGGTTCTGTGAAAAAAGTGGGGAGTTGTAAGTGAGAAAGAGGGCAAAAGTTAGTGCTAGGGCATAGCTTCGCCGGTAGTAATTTTTCATACTTTTGTAATGTTAAATTAGACAACTGATTTAATGTTGGCCTTTCACACGTTGCGCAACAGGGTGTGAGGGCCTTTTTTTTTGGTCCCCCCGGCCCCCGAAGGGGGTGAGGAGCCTTTTTTTTCGTGAGTCGTGAAGCGTGAGACGGTTTACATCCCTCTAAATCTCCCTTCAAAGGGAGACTTTTTAATGCTTCTTGAATTCACGATCCTTATTATTCATAAGCAATATCATTTATTTTAAATATTACTTGCGAAGCTTCTGGGTGGAAGAAACAGTTGCCTTGAAGGAAAGTTGAGAAGAAAAAAGCGACCAAGCCCAATACAAAAGGGCGCGGAACTCAACTTACCGACTTGGGGTACTGGTATACCTGACAACGATAAGAGAGGCCGCACCCCGGGTTACGAGCCAATCTGCTTATCATCTCGTTGTCTAAAAATTACCAGTTTTCAAGTCGAGATTCAAAGCGAATGCTTCTAATATTTTGCTTATAGAAGAATCGCAAAAATACACCTTTTAAGAAAGGTGATGTACAAATATAAAAAATTATAACGACACATAAGTCGTTGACGGCCATTTTTTTTATGATTTCTTTTGGAATATGAGCGCGAATGAAAAATTATTATACTTTAGAACAGCTATTGAAATTGTTCTGAAGGGTCTTAGAAAAGAAAAAGATGGCGTTTCACAGGCTAAAATGAATTCAGATTTTGCTATTCAATATGGCTTTACACTTAATATGGGTAGAACGGAAAGGAATACAAATTTTACAATAATCACCTTGCATTTTATATGTGATTATTTTAAAATTACACCATTAGAGTTTTTTGAGAGAGTGGATAAAGTTACTACTAAGGAAATTAAAGAATTTTTAAATAGAAAATAAACAATTAATTATTTTAAATCTGTAAGAACCCAATATCTGTCTAATAACTTTCCGTCCTCAAAAGCAATTATATTTAAAATTTTATTCTTCCTAACATTGTATTCGATCTCCACAAAAAAATTGAATAAGGAATAAAGTGCATATCGCGTTTCCCCCTTTAAATAGTAATTAATAAAATCTCCTTGTGTGAATACTAAATCGTACTGCTCGTTTTGTGCAAGATCTTTAAAGTTTTGAAATGTGAGTTTTTCTTCCATTTTAAAATTCAATTATATCAAAGATCCACAAAAAGAATAAAATAATTCCTGCAATTACGGCCATCAATAATGAGAATTTAAAATGTCCTTTATAAAAGTTTTCGTAGTTATCCATACTAATTATTTGAGCTTTTTAAATTAATCTTCCCATCCACACAGGGTACGTCCTAAATTTTTAGCGTCACTCAACGACACTGAATAAATATCAGTTGAACAATTTTTTAGACCTTTACAATCCTTTTTAAAATGGTATTTTTTGCTTTGTGGACCTTTGCAGATATAAACCTCAGAAACATCGTAAGAAAATGAGGTAAGAAATAGAAATACTAATCCCCCGAGAAATAAAATTTTACTTTTTTTCATTGTCTTAATTTTTAAAAACTGGGGAGAATATTCAAATATAATGAATTGTTTTTAGTGTTCTACAAAATTTGCTGAGGATGAATTGATTAAAATAAAAATGTATATTTGAGTTCTCCCCGATTAGAATGCACGCATTTACGGTTTTCCGTAATGGGTGTATTTGAACTTGTTTCATATTTGTAAATTTGGCAAGTAAATGATTTTAAAACTAGGGCGTAGCCAATCTTTTAAAAGAGATAAAACCAATTAAAGTTAGGTATATAAGGAAGTTGCCACACATTTGAAAAAACATTACCTATGAGTTATTTTAGTGACGAAGACTATAGTGAAGACGAAAGAAGAAACAATGCATATCAAGCAGTAAATGCTGTAAGAGAGGCTGTAAGTCTCGCTAAAAGAACGCATCAACCAATTACTTACGAACAGACATTAGACATAATTAGCGACTTAAATCAGGAGCTGTACGAAGAGGTCGTTACACTACTTGCTCGAAAAAATGAAAGTGACTTGGTCAAGTATTTTAAAGAAAAGGCACTTGCGAAATCTACTGACGAAAGAGAATTTAGTCCGACAGAATTAATTGAAGAAGAACTTGAGGAATTGCAAGGAATAGTTGATAAAGACAGAACAAAACGTTTTCTCAATAAACGTGTTTTTGATTATAAAAATGCACTTGAATATTTTCAACCGCGAAAGGTCTCAGAACATAAAATACTTAATGCAGATTTTTATCTGGCTGAAAGACCGTCTTTCAAAATTTCAAAAACATTATATGAAAACGAGGAATTTAAAGACTATCAACTACCAAATGGAAAAGTATTAAGATTAAGACTTTTGCATCCCGATAAGCCTGAACATATAATTGGTGCGGACTTAATTTATGAACAATTCAATTTAAAAACAGGACAAGCAAGATTTTTAGTTCTTCAATATAAAACTTGGAATACGAAAAGTTTAAACTTGTCAAGTGGAAATATTGGTGCCCAATTTGAAAAATTAGATAAAAATTTATGCAAATCTGGATTTTGTTCAAATTATGAAGGCAAGAAAAAAACAGGAGGTTACCGTTTTCCATATTGTTCGGCTTTTTTGCGTCCAACATCATATATTGCTTCAGCAGATAGTAAATTAGTAAGTACTGGCATTCACGTGCCAATTTGCGAAGTATTGAAAATAAAAGAAACAGAAAAATCTTTGACTTCTAAAAATATAAAAGGCAAAGCAGTTAGTTATAAGATTTTCGATGAATTATATGTGGAACAAATGCTTGGTTCAAGATGGTTGACATTTGATGAATTAAAGAATTTCTACGAATCAAAAGATTTATTGAGTTACCAAGATAGAATAAGAGTTCACGCACAGGAGGTAAGGCCAGACTAAAAGAACGGGTGGCACACTGTATTCTATGAAAAGCTCTAATCCCGTTCTTCAAAAAATTGGATATTTTGTATTCTCCCTACTTTAAAAGCCCACTCTTATGGTTTTCCGTACTGGGTGGGTTTGTGTATGTTTATATTGGGAAACCATAGAATAAATTTTTTAATAGTTTGGATATAGCCCAAAAGATGGAAGGAAATCATCAAATAAAGTTTGTAGTATAAGTAAGTTGTGGTAAATCCATAAAATTAATCGATAATTAACTAATGAGGGCCATTAATAAGACTTTAGAAAATATTATCGAAAAAATTACTCTGAAAAAAATTTCAGTTTGGCTCAAGGATATTTTCTTTTTTTTAGTTAAGCCAAACATTTTTCAAAAACGTTTTGAGTCTAGAAGTCAAAAGAATCAGGTTCTTCAAGTACTCTTCTATACTATTCTCAATTTGATTGCGTATTTTACTTTTGGAGCCGGACAATCTTATCAAGCCTCTTTTAGACTATTATTTCTAATATTATTAATATCTATCCCATTCATAATTATAAATTCCATAAGTTTTGGAATACTTAAAGCTTTCAATTTTTGGAAAATATCAAGTTATGTTTTAATTGCCTCACTCGTATTCTTTTTTCCAATTCTTATACTTCAAAATTTCTTTTTACAAACTGAGAATTACACCTTTTCTTTTCTATCAAATTTATGTCTAACAGGTTCAGTAATTTACAATTTGTTCATTATCCATATCGCAAAGAATCAGGTCATTAAGAAAATTTTACTTGGTTTCGTATTAAACATTATAATCTTAAATTTATTATTAATAGGATTAGGGCTTTTCACTCATGACTCTTATTCAAAATCTGAAATTAATGATCCGATTATTAATGAATACAATACTTATGCAGAGAAAATAATTGGACTAAATGGCAAGCCTTCAAAATTTATTGAGCTGATTGATTTAGATTCACAAACTAAAGATATTTTCATAGGTTATAGTAGAGAAGATACTTTACAATTTTATGGTAGGGAGAGTATTAAATTTATAAGAGAGAATGCAAAAAAAAATCAAAATTATTTAGATAGCGTTATACCAAAAATGCATTTTCAAAGAAACAAGGAGATATACAATAATCTCAAATCTCACTTCAATGCTCTGGATTTATATTTTGATTCCAAGCCCTGTGATACCTGCTTAGTGAAAGAAACTGTTTATAAAGATTCAACTGACAATTCAATTTTTTTAATAAAAAAAGAGTACTCAATCGATAAAAATAATTCTAAGCATTTAGAAGAGTTTGAAAAAAAACGTCAAAAATTATATGAGCTAGAAGAATATGCTTATTCACCTAACAGACTATTAGAAATTTTATTCTATCCAACAGATTTTATAGTGTATTTATTTGATTTAAAAACAGACGAAGAAGTGACAATAATGGTGCGGTAAGATTTGCTACAACATCGGTGACCGTGGCACAACGTCCTAATTTTTAAAACACCGTACACCACTAAGCCTCTTTGAGCTGCTTTGCTTTTTTTAGAACTTTATATTTGTTATTCTTCTCTTTGCCCTCCGAAGCTTCTTTGTGCATTGTAGCATTAGTAAATATGTAAAGCGCAGATGGGCGGTTAAAACCCCTCCATAGTGTTATCTGGAATTGGTGGGATTGTATTTGTTTTATATTTGCGCTGGAAATAGTTATAAAGTGGCGCTTAGCATCCCAAAGGGGATAAAACGAACCAACAAAGCCGATATAGACAAGTTTGCAATAATTAATAAAAAAATCATATTGAGTAACACAGGATTAATTCGACAATTTAAGCAGCTCAATAAAAATAATAATAGAGTTAAAAAGCCCATAAGAAAACCGGTATTTTGGTCTTTTGTTGCAATTGTGATATCTCTCATATCGTTATATTCTCAATTCTTTTTCATCAATCACGACTTACGATTAAATTTAGTAGATGGCGACTATAAAAAAGATACTTTAAGATATCAAATTATTTATCACAATAGAGGAAATCAGGATGCAACTATTCTGACGTCTAGTATTGAACTTTATAAAAAGGATAAGAAGAAGACAAGCAGTATTAAACTAGAGCAGAGAAAAACCTCCTTAATTTTATCGTCTGGACGGCAGAAATATGAAGAAATGAAGATCCCAGCGGACTTGAGTAATTATGATTTATCATCTTGGGGATTTAATTGGAAAGACACTCTCGCAGTAGAGTTATCGTTTCAATTTCTGAACGATAATAGTTATCCATCAGAACAACGTTTCGAATGCGGTTGGATTAAACTGGATAGTACAAAGCAAATCGAATATTATCTCACCAACCTAAACAGCATTGAATTAGAATCTGACATATTTTTTACCAGAACTTACAGAACGGAATAATAACCATTGCTAAGAAAAGTAACTGTTGCCCCCCTCCCCCATAATTTTAAAAACCGAACCCCTATAAGTCGCTTTGTTTTTGCATATCTTCTAAAAAATAAATAGATACCGGCTACTTTTTGCAAAAAAGATTATATTTGGTATTCTCCCCGATTAAAATGCTCGCTGTTACGGTTTTCCGTAATGGGTGGGTTTTTTAAGGAACAATTAGCAATATTGAATTAACTGTGGAAGCGTTTAATCGTTTAATTGTTGGGCTCTGGTATACAGCTTAAAGCTTAAAGCCTATAGCAAAAATCACCCCCGATTCAAAAACCCGATTTTATAGACCGTCGTAATGGTAAGGTTTACTATTTTACGGTTCATAACTTCCTGAGTTATTAGAATTAATTTTCTAATTAAATAATTATATTTAAGGGTATTAACAATTTAATATTAAAAGTTATGGCACTTAAACCAGGACCAAAAAGAAAGGCAGATTCAACAGGACAACCAGATAGACGGCAGCGGGATAATAAAGAAACACCGGGTAATACACCTTCCTTGAAACCGCCAGTAAAGAAAAAAGGAAAATAACTGATATTCTCCCCATTATAAAAACCCACCCTTTATGGTTTTCCGTAATGGGTGGGTTTGCGTTTGTTTTAATTTTGAAGAAAAATTCAACTATCTTGCATATATGTTTTATGTATAGGCAGTTGGCATGTTGTATATACAGCTGTTGGCAGTAATTTGAAGAATAATCGAGATAACAAATTAAAACACAAGATTCAAAAATTGATAGCACGATTTAAGAAAATAATATTATTCTTATTGTTGGCAATTTTCTTTTGTCTCTCCTCCATTGCACAAACCAATACCAACCACGTTAAAGTTAAAGGCTATTACAAAAAAAATGGAACGTATGTTCAACCCCATTACAGAACCGCACCAAATAGCACAATAAATGATAATTTCTCGACAGTAGGTAACACAAATCCTTATACGGGAAAACCTGGTTGGATAAATCGGGACAACAACTATAATACTCTTTATTATACTGATTATACCTATTCACCAAAAACCTACAATGAACCATATACAAATCCTAAAATTAAATATCCCGATAGAATCTATGTGGAAGATGAATACGGAAATGATACTACATATTTAAAAATGTTGGATAAAAGAACATTTGGTATTTACGACTTAAAAGATGAACTCATATTGTTTTTGGTAATAAATCATCGAGGAGATTGGCGAATATTTGATACCGAAGGAATTTACATTAAAACCATATTTTTAACTGAATAGATGAAAATATTATTTCCATTATTTTTTTTCTGTACAATATACTTGGCCCATGGCCAAACGGTATATAAAAACCCTTTAGGATTTAAAGTGAAATTTGATAAAACTTGGAAAAGATTACCTAAAGAGGTTTTACAAGAAAAAACAAAATTTATTAAAGAATTTATGGAATATAAAAAGAATATCCAATATGATGCTTGCTTTCAAAAAGTTGGTAATGCAGATATGGACTATCCATATATTCTATTTAAAAACTACTACGCAACAACGACCAACGAAAATGAAATTGAAAAATTAAGGGAATTCTATACCGACAAATTTGGTGTCAATAAGGTTTTAGAAAGTTTAGAAACTGATAAAGTGAAAATGGAACTTCAAATAGGAAAAACCTACTATGACAAAAGAAAACAATTACTAATTTTTACATACGATTTAAACTTAAACGTAAAAGGCAATCTTATGGCAATGGTTGGCTTTTATGTTGGTAAGAGTGCTACACTTCAAATCTTGTGTTATACTTATGTTGATGAGTTTAAATATGACCAAAAAGAATTTCTGGACATTATTAATTCAATTGAAGATGAGGGTATGAAAACAAATATGTCGGAGTATTTAAAAAAACACGACCAGGCCATTTTATATTATAACGAAGGATTAAAACAATCCAGTAATAATAATATAAATAAAGCAATTGAAAATTACTCACTAGCTATCAACACATATCCAATTGAAGATACATTTCAATTATCTGAAGCTTATTACAACCGTGCTTTAAATAAAAGAAAATTAGACAATTATAGTGGCGCAATAACTGATTATACAAAAGCTATTGAATTTCGCCCCGATTATTATAAAGCTTATAACAATAGAGGTTTTGCATATCTTATGTTAGAAAAATATTCAACGGCAATTTATGATTTTACTATGGCAATTAAATTCGACAACTATCAAACAGAATTTACTGGAATGGCACTGGGAAATCGAGGAATCGCGAAATTAAATATTGGAGAAGATGGTTGTGAAGATTTAAAAAAAGCTATTGCAGAAGGAAATCAGAATGTGAAATCAATTTTTAACGAGTATTGCAATTAAAAACCCCAGTAAATGAAAATAAAATTCCTTGTTATAGTTTCTTTAATCCTCATTTCTTGTCAAAACAATAAAGAAAAAGAAAATCAATTAAATAATTCCATAGAGGAAAAAGATAGTAAACAATTTTTTCCTGATTACTTTTTCAAAATTGAGTCGCCTTGTGAAATGAAAAAAGACTTTAGTAATGCTCAAGAAAACTATTACACTTATCGTTGTAATTCTGAAAATAACGAAACAGTATATTCCTTTTCAATTAAAGACCTAAAAAGTGAATTGAGCGAGTTTAAAACTGACCTCAAAAAACATTTGTTTCCCAGTAAATTTTTAGAAACTTATAAAAAAGAATTAGAAGCTAATAATATACAATATTTAGAACCTTACATATACGGCTTTAAGGCATTGGAATATACAATCCCAACTGGTAATATTTTTAATAAACAAGTAATTTTCGTTAGCAATGGTTTTGCTTATACATTTAATATTACTGCCAACAAAAATGAAATTGATAATTTGTTCTCAACTTTTATAAATTCATTTGAACTATATCATAAAAGTCCAAAATATTCCTATACTATCGAAATTCCAAAAGGTTATAGTCAGGAAGAAATCGTAGGAAAAAATGTTGATTTAAAATATGTAAACGACAAAGGTTACTCTATTGTTCTTGTTGTCAAAGCCTTACCAGAAAATGAGACAGCATCAATTGATGATATGCTCTCTTTATCGGATGATTTTTGGATAAATATGTCACCATATTCAGAAATGAAAATAATTAAGAAAGGAACTGTTTATGTGGATAATACGAAAGGTTTTTTTATGTCATATACGGCAAAAGAAGTAATTGATAAAGAACCATTATACTATAGCAATTATATGTTCATAAAGAATGGAGTGATATATACACTAACTGCAAATTGTAATCCCAATGATATTTATGATATGCGTTCTGTTTTTTTTCGATTATCAAATTCATTAAAATTTCCAAATTAGTATGATTAAAAAACATTTCCAAATATTGGAGATAAGCAAAAGTGTGGATCTTGAAGTAGTGATTAAAAGAATAAGCATATCAAATTCTTTCAACATTCGCCATCCGCTTCATAGTATCAAAAAACGCCTGATAAAAGCTTGGGTCTTTAGCATACAGTCTGTACAAATCCAATTCCTGTTTTCGCTGTTTAGACATAACATCATCAAGTATTCTTCTAAATGCTAAGTCTTTATTTTGCTCGTCGGTATTTTCTGCCACTTTTGTTTGAAAATCTGGATGTGCCTGTATGGATTTCGTTAGACTAATGAATTTTACACGTTGGTCTTCTGGGGTAGCTTCCCAACCTTGAAACCATCTTTCATTAAACGATTTTATAATTAATTCTAAAGGATCTTTTTCCTCCTCACTTCCATGTGCTCCTCTAGGGTTCGGGTTCTGTGGGTCTACCTCGGTTTCTGAATCATCCAAACCGATACTGTAGTTTAATTTTACACGTTCTAACCCGTACGTTGATAAATCAACTGAGTTTAATAGTTCATCTACATTATCCACATTTTCAACTATAGGAAGTTTAGGAATCAAAAACTTTAAAAACCAAAAAAGCTTTTCCCACTGAATAACTTCAAAAGGTAATATTGAAGCCATTTGCCCATATATCTTTACAAACTGTTTGGCTTTTATTTTAAAATCTGCCTTTTCATCATCTTCTAATTCCAATTCAGACTTAAATCGTTCCGCAGCTACATCAATTATTGGACTTAACAATTGTGCATCCGCCTTGCTAAAAAACAGGGTATTGAAGTCCTCAACTTCCTCCCATTCATAAACCCCCACGTCCTCCAGAACACTCTTCAATTCGTGGAGCACATTTACATCGGTTGCTGCACTTAAAGAGGTGGCTGTATAAAATGGATCAAAAGAATTTTTAATATCTTCAGTTGAATTAAAAAAATCAAGTATAAAAAGATCTTCCGTTTTCTTTCCTAGTTTATCCGCCGCCCTATTTAAACGCGACAAGGCCTGAACCGCAAGTACTCCTTGCAGTTTCTTATCCACATACATAGCACATAGTTTGGGCTGGTCAAACCCTGTCAGATACTTGTTTGCCACTACAAGAATTCTATATTCGTCTTCATTAAATTTGTCCCTTGTATCCTTTTCGGAGAAGCCATTCATTTCGGCTTCTGTGTACTCTATACCATCTACTTTTTTGGTTCCAGAAAATGCTATGGCTATTTTAAAAGGATTGCCTTTATCATCCAAAACACTATTAAGGGATTTGTAATACCTAATGGCGGATTCAATACTTTGGGTAACGACCATTGCCTTTGCTTTTCCTTTTAATCGTTTCTTATTTACGATTTGCGGAATAAAGTGATCAAGGATAATCTCTGCTTTGGTCTGTATGGTTTGCTGATGTTGCTCCACAAAAGCACGCAATTTTTTTTGTGCCTTCTTGGTGTCGAACAATGGATTTTCCTCAATGGATTTTTCTATTTCGTAATAACTTCTAAGTGTAGTATAATTTGCCAAAACGTCTAGAATAAAACCTTCTTCAATGGCCTGTTTCATGGAGTACAAATGAAAAGGCTTAAAGCTAGCATCTTCTTGTTTTACTCCAAATTTTTCTAGGGTTATTGGTTTAGGGGTGGCGGTAAAAGCCATATAAGAAGCATTGCCACGCATTTTGCGTGCTTGCATTGCCCTTACTATTTTATCTTGAACCTCGGTTTCATCTTCTTCTTCAGTTTGCTGCCCCATGGCTTGGTTCATTTTATCGTGGGCAGAACCGCTTTGGCTGCTATGGGCTTCATCTATAATTACAGCAAAACGTTTGTCGCTCAAATCGGCTATTCCGTCTATGATAAATGGAAACTTTTGGATGGTGGTAATAATAATTTTCTTTCCTTGTTCCAATGCTTCTCTTAGCGCTTGAGAGGAATAAGCTGGTGCTATAATATTTTTAACCTCTGAAAACTCTTTGATGTTCTCACGAAGCTGTTTATCCAGCAAACGTCTATCGGTAACCACTATCACCGAATCGAATAAAGGGTGTTCCATGCCCTTATTTCCAGCCGCTTTTGAATTTTCTGGATAGGCTTCTATCAATTGATAGGCCGCCCAGGTAATGGAATTAGATTTACCGGAACCTGCGGAATGTTGAATTAAATAGGTCTGTCCTACTCCATATTTACTTGCATGATTTATAATGCCACGCACGACATCCATTTGATGATAACGTGGAAAAAAGAGTGTACGTGAACCTAAGGCATCTTTTTTGGTGCCATCCAAACGCACAAAATGTTGCAGGATATTGGCAAGGCTTTCCCGTGTAAAAACTTCTTCCCATAAATAGGCGGTTTTATGCCCAAAAGGATTGGGAGGATTGCCTTTCCCGTGATTGTTTCCTTTATTAAATGGCAGGAAGAAAGTATAGTTACCATTTAACTTGGTGGTCATATAAGCTTCATCGGTATCTAAGGCAAAATGCACTACGCAACGTGCAAACTGTAATAAGGTCTGTTTAATATCCCGTTGGGTTTTGTATTGATGCTGCCCGTGCACTTTGGCATTTTGTCCAGTCCAATGGTTTTTTAACTCCATGGTTACAATAGGAAGGCCATTAATAAAAAGCACCATATCAATTTCTTCCCGGGGATTGTCCACAGAATAACGAAGCTGTCTAGTAACACTAAATAGATTCTTCTCAAAATTTTCTTTTACTGAGGTGCTACTACTTACCATAGGCAATTGATAGAACATAGTAAAATGGGCATCATCTACCTCCAATCCTTTTTTGAGCAAATGAAGCACCCCATACTTTTTAATCATTCGGTCAATGCGATTGAGAATTTTTAATTTCCAGTCGCTTTGTTTTTGAAGTTTTTCAAGTTCTTCTACTTGTGTAGTTTCCAGAAATTGCCAGAAATATTGTTCGTCTAGGGCAAACTCAGCATTGAAGTTATGGGGTTGCCCAATATAATAACCATTGCCAGCACGATACAAGTCTCCTGCTTCATTTACGCCATCTACAATATGACCCTGCTCTTTTATTGCTTCAAGGGTTGTTCCTGTTAATTGTTTTTCAATGGCAGCTTCTAGGGCTTGTTCGTTGGTTTGGGATTTCATTTATTTTAATTTTTATAATACGACTTAGCCCATATTTTATAACATAGTTGCTCTACCGCTTTTGCTCTCTCTGCAATATCATCTTTCTTTAAATGTTCATGCGGTTTAAAGCCAACCTCATTCAAAGTTAGGGAATTTAAAAAATTGGGATTCTTTTTATAAAACTCAGGATGCAGTGTTTGTGCAAACGCATTTTCTTTAATATAGTGGTCTAACTTTTCTTCATAAATATCGCTACTAAAGGATTGATTTGTTCCATTGGGCAATAATATTAAGGCGCCAATTGAATTTCTCCAATGAATAAAATCATTTTCTTGTTCAAATTCGTCTTTATGCCTATTGAATTTATTTCCCCATAGGTGTTCAATTTCAAACTTTCTACCTTTTGGTTCTTGATAAGAAACATAATTTGTAGGCCTACCCACTTCTTGATCTACAAAACCTGTAATCCTTGACAACAGATGCTTTACAAATCTTCGATTTTGTTGGTGCATTGAAAAATTTGTCACATTTGAAAAACTCTCTGACAAAGATTCTATTTCCTCCAATAGTTTATCTTTTAAAATGTCTAAATCCGCATCTCTTATTGACTTTATAATATTAAAGAAAGTATAACGAATAGAAGACGAACTAAATTTTCTATAATTTACACTTCTTCGTACCGTGTAGGTTTCGATAAAACGTGCAACTGCATCTAATTTTTTCAAAACTGTGGCATCGTTGTCTGTATGCTTTAGTGTTGCTAACAGTAAACTATCTTGAAGTGAAGGAGCAATACCCCATCTATTAATGTAATAAATGTGAGGACAATTCTCATTTAACTCCCCCATTGAATCCCAAATTTTCATATACCAATCTATCATGAAAACAAATTGGTTTTTGAAAAAGAAATAAAAATCGTCTGATGTCTTCAAACCAAACAGAGTTTCATGATTATCTTTAAACCAATTGTGAAATCTAGTACCAATTAATTCGAAGTCTTCGTTTTCTGCCCCTGCCTTTGATTGTCTAATGCTTACTGCATATTTCCCCCTAAACCAAGCCTGAAAAAAACCAATATCTGCACTCGAGTCATATTGGTGCAGGTTCCATATTTTATCTTTCCAAATTTCATTTATTTCGCTTCGCTTTTGCTTATCCTTAATTCGAGAAAGCACATAACCTTTCAACATTTCTGTAGGAGTGAGATTCATTCCTCTATCATTCATTGTCTCAAAAATAGTATAAGCATTTTCGTCAGAATATGCGGTTATCTTTACAATAATAACATTACCAATAAACCAATCTATGAAATAGGGTAAAGCCTCACCTGTTAATTCCTCTGGAAAAACATTATCAATATCACGATAACGCTCATTTATATTGATGGTGGTTTCATCTTCAATCTTACTTGCGTTAAATTCTCCATCTTCATAAAGCGCTTTTAAAACTTCTTGTCTGTCATCGTCAGTCATATTAAATGACTTCTCACCATATTTTTCTGAAAATATCAAATTTTCAATTGCCACTTTTGACAAATGATTTTTTTGCAAATTGTTTAAATAAATAAGTAATAAGGTGATGGAGGTAATTCGTTGTTGTCCGTCAATTATTGAATCCTTACCTACCTTTGAATTACTAAATACAACTGGCCCTAAATAATAACTTTGATAATTGGCAACCTCAGCTCTTGAATGCTCAGGGGAATACGATTTCAAAAATGTAGTTGTAAGGTCTTCTACAAGTGTTACTATATGTTTTTCTTGCCAGCGATATTCGCGCTGAAAATAATCAATAAAGAATTTTTTATCCTTTAGTAAATCATTAATATTCTCATCAGAGGCTTCTATCTTGTTTTCTATTTTACTCATTATGTGTTTTTATTATTCGAAATTAATAATATGATAGTTTACTTATATAAAAACCTATATTCCTATTAATTATCTATTTAAAGGGGAAAAAACAAACTGCATACCTCTAAAATGACCTGATGAATTATTCACTTCTTGATCGTATGTATGTTGCTTTAATTGATACATCAAGAGTTGATTGGTTTCTATTAGATATTTCTCTAATAAATCCGTTCTGAAGTAATGAAAATTTTCAGAGTTTAATCCATACTCCGCTTTATACTCTTCGAAACATGTCTTTAGATCAGAATCTAGAATTTTTGTTTTTGAAGAATCTACCGTTAGTGATAAATGTTTACCAAGATTAGGCGCAGGAATATCACATCTTAGTGTGGGTATTTCTTTTGAATCAGTTTCCCATAAGAAATCTATTAAAGTCTGTTCATACTCAAAGAAACAAGTTTCACTAACAGTTTCAGTAATCTCTTTTCCTATATCTTCGAAATTGAACTCGCCTGATTCTCTAACCTCAAAAGGACTAATTATTCTAATAATTTCTTTAGTACCCTCTATTGGAAAATTGTGAGTATCTTTTTTCTTAAAAGGGATAGTATCTGCCCAATACAATTCTCCAAAATATGTATTTGAAAGGTTTCCGTTATTACGTAAATCATCTTGCCAATCAAATTCTCTATTCTCAATCTGTTCAATGTACTCCAATATTTGAGACTTATCAACAAAGAATGAATGCGCTTGAACCCAAGATCTTGTTTTAAAATCTTTGTCTAATTTTTGATCAATAAATGCAGAGAGTAATGTGTAGTTTTCTTTAGTGTATAGTGTCTTTAAGATATTATAGTTAGGGATATTTACCCAATCGTTATTTCCTTTACTTCTATTAACAAAAAAGTCTAAATCGATTACTCTTTCTGTAATTGGTTTATTCTCATCATAGCTTGGCTCTATTTCTGTATCGCTCAGCCGTTCATAATGTTTCTCATATTCAGAATTTTCTTCCTCCCAAACCCCTAACTTATTTTGACTTAACAAATAACCAGCAAAGTTAAAGTATGCCATCCAAGAGTATTTCTTGCCTAGTCTATCAACTTTTACTCTACTTCCAATTAAACTAGTACCACGATAAAAAGATTTTTCACTATCGGTTAATTTTTTATCATTACCAACGTAACCAAGTCTTAGAATCTCCTTATAAATATGTGCTGTATTATCTAATCTATCTTCGCGATTATGACTATTTAAACGAGGTATGGTATAGTGCACAAAGTCTCCTGCTAAAGGATCCGGATTTGGACTTGAACTCCAGTGAATTGCAATAGGTACAGCATCTCTGTCATCTTCATCTATAGTAAACCAATTATTTTTAACAAATTCATATTTAGACAATCGTTTGAAATTTATATCATCTAATTCAAACACCTTTTTGATTATAGCTAAATCGATAATATGTTTATAAGAATCAATTATAATGTAGTTATATGTTGGATTTGAAGGCTTTAAAGCAAATTGAAGTTTATATAAAAATTTTGCAATTTCCCCTAGATGATTTTTAACAAAATTCTCATCATTTTGCAAACGCAAAGAAACTCCGTAACATACCAGCGCCAATCGCTCATTAATATATACGCGCTTGGAATTTGAATATTGACTTATATACGATAAGATTAAGTCTGGATGTATAGAAAAATATTGTAATAAAAAACGAGTGCTTTTGTCTCTAAGATCCCGAATAGTTGTTTCTAATATCCAAATAGCAATTTCTATAATAATTGAATTATTTTCATAATCTTCTAATGTATCTATGCTGTTAATATTGCGTTTTAATAACTCATTAAAATCCTTGTAATTATTATAAATATAATTTGACCAAGAAAAGTCAAGCTCATAATTATCAAGCTTTAACAGTACATCTTTAATAAATAAAAAATTAATGTTGGAGTCTGAATCATCAAAATTATTTGAAGAATCATTAAGTAATGTTCTAACTTCTTCCAACGTGAATTCCACATTACTAAGCTTTGAGACTAATGATTGACTTTCTTTAGTACTTTTAGTTCTTTGTAGATTCAGTAAAGTAAATTTCTTAACAACCTCAAGTTGCAAGTAATTTTTAAATAATAAAGAATTTTCATCACTTTGGGTTATTAAAAACTTTAGGATATCGTCTTTTAACTGATGGAAATTACCGCCAATTCCTAAAATATGCTTTTGAAAAAAATGAGATTGTGTAACTGCATCGGCACTTCCATGATCAGCCATTAATTTCTTTGCAAGCAAATAACCTCCAACTTCCTGTTGTGTATGTTCTACGACATCCCGATTATTTCTATTTTCGTCTAAATAAATTAAATATTCTTGCAATATTTTTCCACCAATGGTATTATCTTTTTTTCTTACTTTCTCACCATCCATTCTTTCATAAAAGAGTGGAGTAGGCACAAAGGCATTCAATTCCTCAAGCATTTCTTGTGAAACTCTATCTATGCCATCCTCAACTTCATTTTTTGTTGTTAACCCTAATTGTTTTGTTGTAGCAATTACCAAATCATCTAAGTATTTATCAAAAACTTGTTTAAAGCCTTCGAGCCCTAATTGAGCCTTCGCTTCTTTTTCTTTTTTACCATTCAACATCTTACAGTATAAGTCTAAAAACAAAGGCGTTTTAAAGTAAAATACATCTGATTGGATAAGTGATTCTATTGCTATTTTATATTCTTTAAAATAACGTTTTATTAATAAGCCTAAGTTATGACCGCTAAAGCCGTTAAGTTGTATTTGAGCATAAGGTATCGTTCTGGAACTCCAAATTCTCCCTACATATGATGTTCGTAACGTAGCAACAAAGAATAAGTAAGGAAACCTTTTTAATTGCTCAATAAATTTATCAAGACTGTTCTCCCAAATCTTACTGAAACCCTCGTGTGCAAAACTAGTTTCATTTAAACCATCAAAAATTAAACTTATACGGCATCCATTTTTTGCGCCATAAGAGTTTAATTTCTCCAAAACCTCTTCTAACTCATAACCGTTGGGAACACTAAGCTGGTTCATTAGAATTACATCAAAACCATTAGGGTCTCCACCAAAAGATTTCCCACTAATTAGTATAGTTGGTCTATCTTTTTTTCTCAGCTCGGTGTAAAGAAATGCAGAGAAATTAGATTTTCCCATTCCAGCATTACCATGAATTAGCTTAACCTGTGTTTGCTCCTGCCGAACGATTAAACTATTAACACTTCTTATTTGAGAAACAATCTCAGAAAGTCTTCTAAATACAATAACAAGCTGAAAAATGTCCGTTGGCTCACTTTCTATAAATTTATAATCTTCTTCATATAGATTTAGACTTTTGAAATCAAAACTTTCAGCCAACTTAAGGCCCGAATCATCTATCTTGATTAAATTTAAAGGAAGTACACTTATATCGCTTATTATTTTAGCATTGACTTTATTTATTTGTTCCAATAAAGTTTGACTTTTGTGAAATAGAAATTCAAGCTGTTTATGTTGTTTAGAATTATTATTTACTTTAATATTTTCTGAATTTAAAAGACTTAAAAGAGCAGTATACTGTTCGGCAAAATCTTCAATCCATTCTTTTAAAATTCTTAGTTCATTTTCTAAATAACCGAAATGATTTTTGTTTAATAGAATCTCATCTAAAAGTGTTTTCCCCGCATTTCTATCTTGATCCACAAATAAATTAGTGTTGTACTTAGAAGTAAATTCTTTTGTATAATGCCTGTCTCTTATACACATCTGACGCTGCCGACGAAGAGGATAGTGTAG
>OJBP01000327.1_pt1 | contig 28081 bp, 26 predicted proteins | sample 1590691 | NCBI WGS metagenome assembly OJBP01 (sample SAMN05416848, study PRJEB24817) | seawater metagenome | isolation source: Sea water | place: Canada:Atlantic | collected 2013-07 | reverse complement strand
GTTCTGAAAATAGTAAGCCTGTTTTGGGTCAAACTAAAGCGTGGTTTTGAAATAGTCGTTTTTTTAGTTATGGCCTTTTCGGCATATTCAGTTTCCGAAGCAGGGCATTATGGTTCACAGTTGGTATACATAGAGGGAGTTGGCCCACAAGGAAATTATATTGAAACCGAAAGCGAAGAAGGTCACGAAGAAAGTGATGGGCATTCCCATTAAACAAGAGCAATGAGAAAAGAATTTATCATAACAAGCATCATTTTGGTTTTGGCATTGGCGGCCATAATCATTTTGTACCCATTTTTATGGTGGCTCTCATTGGTATTACTTCCTTTTTTGATTTTAGGCCTATTTGATTATTTTCAAGAATCAGACAATATAAGGCGTAATTATCCACTTTTTGGAAGAGTAACTACCTTTTTGGAAAAAGAGCGCCACGTTGTCCAAGAATCCCTTTTGCTTAACAGAACAGAAGGAAAGCCCTTTAACTGGATACAGAAAGAAATAGTTTATAAGCGTGCCGCAAATGTCAATAAAAGCCAACCCTTTGGCACACAAATACCATACGGTGAAGTCGGTCGGGAATGGTTTGTTCATTCAACGTATCCAGCAAAAGAAGTTAATGATGATTTTAGGGTAACAGTTGGAAGTTCCAATTGTGATAAACCCTATTCTGCAAGCATTCTGAATCTTGCGGGAATGAGCTATGGCTCAATAAGCAAAAATGCGACCTTGGCTCTTAATGGTGGTGCTAAAATAGCTGGTTTTGCCCAAAATACGGGTGAAGGTGGTTTTACACCCTATCATCAGGAATATGGAGCTGACATCATATTTCAAATCGGAACCGGCTATTTCGGATGCCGTACTGAAGAAGGTAATTTTGACCCAGAAAAATTCAATAATATCGCAGTAAACGAGGTGGTAAAAATGATTGAGATCAAAATTTCCCAAGGAGCCAAACCAGGGTTTGGTGCCATACTACCTGCAAAGAAAAATACAGAAGAAATCGCAAAATTCAGGCATGTTGAAAAGGGTACAGAAATTCTATCGCCACCGTATCATTCGGCCTTTGGAAACGATGAACAGATGATTTCTTTCGTTGAAAAATTGAGAAAACTTTCCAATGGCAAGCCCATAGGAATAAAACTATGTATAGGACAGAAGGATGAAGTTGAAAAAATGATTCGAGGTTTCGCTGAAAAGCAAAATTACCCCGATTTCATTTCCATTGACGGAGCAGAAGGTGGCTCTGGTGCTGCCCATATGGAATCCCTACATTGGGCAGGGCTTCCCATAGTGGAGGCTGTTCATTTTGTTCATTCCACATTAACAAAATACAAGCTGCGTGATGAAATAACTTTGATAGCAGCAGGGAAAATCATTTCGGCTTTTGACATCTATCGAATGCTTGCACTTGGAGCAGATGCCTGCTATAGTGCCAGAGGAATGATGTTTGCTCTAGGCTGTGTACAATCGTTAAAATGTAATCTTGATACTTGTCCCACGGGCATTACCACTATGGTGCCGTCAAGGGTAGAATCATTGGTCGTAGAAGACAAGAAGACCAAGGTGGCTAATTACCATAAAAATACGATAGAAGCTTTTAAAGAGTTGCTGGGTTCAATGGGACTTGAAAACAGAAAAGGTATACATAAAAAATACATTTTTAGACGAATAAACGAAACCGAAACCAAGACATATGAAGAAATTTTTATAAAACCCTCAAAGGAATGAGTGACGAAAAGGACATAGAAACCACGGCTGCCTTTTATGGGCAACTTTTCAATAGTTCAAAGTACGTACTATTGGTAGTACTTATTGCTACTGCTATCGGGCTGTATGTCTTGCCTAATATTAATGCTACCTATGCTTTGATTATACTATTAGCCCTTACGCTAATAAAGATAGGATTTATCATAGCCTTATCTTTTAATCAATTGATGAAAATTATCGCAAAGAGCCATTTGCTGAGCCACGTTTTGGTGTTATTCGGATTTTTAATTGTTCTGATTGTACTTTCATTTGCCATAGATTATATAGCATTACTTTGTTTTGATTCTGCTCATTTTAAAATAAATAATAGTTTGGAAAATAAAGGGCTGTTGGCATTTTTCGATATGTCCTATTTCAGTTTAATTACATTCTCATCTGTAGGCTACGGTGATATAGTTCCAATAACGGTTACAGCTAAAACCTTGGTGGCACTTGAGGTGGCTCTTCGATTTTTTGTACTTGTTTTTGGTATAGCAAATGTGAATAGAATTCGAGTAAATAAATAACCAATAAAAGCCGATATGATGAAAAAACTAAAACTAACTGCAATCTTAACGCTAATCTTAATGACGACAAGTCAAATGTTCGGTCAAGACGTAAATACAGAAATGCAAGCCGTACTGAAAGTAATGAAAACCTATAAAGATGCGCTGCAAAACTTAACGACCAAAGATACTTTCGAGTTATTTACTAAAGACTCTGAAGTGTTTGAATCCGGGAGTGTTGAGGGTTCTTATGCACACTATATAGAACACCATTTGGGGCCAGAATTAGGACATTTCAAGAAGTTTGAATTTTCAGATTATGAGATTGATGCAGAAGTAGACTTGCCCTACGCCTTTACTACCGAAACCTACATCTATACAATCGTTCTCAACCCAGATGATAAAGGCAAAAGTAGAACGATAAAGAAAAAAGGGGTGGCAACTTCTATCCTTAAGAAGATAGATGATAAATGGCAGATAGTAAAAACACATTCGTCATCAAGGAATGTAAAGTAAAATTTAAGCTGTGAGTGAATTCTTAAAACAATGGGGCGAAGCTGCCTATACGACCACCGGATTTTTCTGGATGGCACTTTGGGCATTCATCTTGGGCTACATCATCAGTAGTATGATACAGATTTTCGTGACCGAAAAACGGATGCAGAAAACAATGGGAAAAGATGAATCCAAAAGTGTGCTTTTAGGTATGTTTTTCGGATTTATAAGTAGTTCGTGCAGCTTTGCTGCGCTGGCGAGTGCTAAGTCTCTTTTCAAAAAGGGGGCAAGCTTTGTCTCTTCAATTGCATTTCTCTTGGCATCGACCAATTTGGTTATCGAATTGGGGATTATCATTTCTATTTTCTTGGGATGGCAATTTGTTGTTGGGGAATATGTAGGTGGTCTATTGCTCATACTCATTTGTTGGGTTCTCATTCGGATTATAAATCCCAAAAAACTCATTAAAAAAGCGAAAAATAACCTTGAAGGGAAGGATGATGATGAAATAGATGATTCCAAAGACTGGAAAAAGCAGATACAACAGGAAGATAGCTGGGTACGGGTCGCGAAGAAGTATAAAATGGAATGGCAGATGGTCTGGAAGGACGTAACAGTAGGCTTTACCATTGCAGGAATCGTAGCGGCATTTGTCCCTGATTCATTTTTCCAAACCCTGTTTATCAATAGTGGTCAAGGCAAAACGGATTTTACGTTTCTCGAAGTTCTGGAACATATTGTTGTGGGACCAGTTGCCGCATTTTTAACTTTTATCGGTTCTATGGGCAACATACCCTTAGCAGCCCTGCTTTTTGGCAAAGGTGTAAGTTTTGCAGGGGTTATGGCATTTATTTTTAGCGATTTGTTGGTTTTCCCCGTACTACGAATTAACGCCAAATATTACGGATGGAAAATGTCCCTTTTTATCTTGTTCCTTTTATTTACAGCCTTGATAGGGACCTCGTTGGTCTTACATTACTCTTTTGATTTGTTGAGCATTTTGCCAGACCCTTCACAGGTTAAAATTCAAGACAAAGAGCATTTCAAAATTGATTACACCTTCTATTTAAATATCGCTTTCCTTGCTATTTCGGCGTATCTCATTTATCTCGGATTTTTCAAGAAAAAAGATGTGGAACACTCAATGAGTGAAATGGCACCAAAAAGTCCATTACTGGAAACAATATTAAAATATGCGGCCTTCATTTGCTATGTGTGGTTAGCAGGTGGATTGATTGTAAAATTCTTTATACAATAACTATGAAACACAAATATCACATACACGGTATGACCTGCAATGGTTGTAGAAAACACGTTGAAGAAACGCTTTCTAAAGTAGAAGGTGTTACCAATGCAACTGTAGATTTAGAAAAAGCTGAAACGACCATTGAAATGGAATCCCATATTCCAATAGAGAAATTTCAAGAGGCGCTTAAAGCCGATGGTGGGCAATACAGCATCCATCAGAATGGCGAACATCAGCATACCCACGATAAACAGAAGGTTGAGAAACCTAAGGGTAAAGGGACGGGAACATTCTATTGTCCGATGCATTGCGAAGGCGATAAAACCTATGACCAACCAGGCGACTGTCCTGTTTGCGGCATGGATTTGGTTGAAGAAGTTAACATAACGGCTACTTCCGACACCCAATATACCTGCCCGATGCATCCCGAAATCGTAAAAGACGAACCGGGAAGCTGTCCAATCTGTGGGATGGATTTAGTTCCTATGGAACCCGACCTTTCCGCAGAGGAAAAGACCTATAAAAAATTACTGAAAAAGTTCTGGATAGCGGTCGCTTTCACATTGCCCATTTTCATTATTGCAATGTCCGAAATGCTGACCAATAATCCACTTTACGATATTTTGGAATTAAAATACTGGAACTGGATTCAATTTGTACTTTCCATTCCTGTGGTTTTCTATGCCACTTGGATGTTTTTTGAACGTGCCTACCGCAGTATCAAAACGTGGAACCTCAATATGTTCACGCTTATCGGTATCGGTGCAGGCGTTGCTTGGCTCTTTAGTGTGTTCGGAATGCTCGTGCCAGATTTTTTCCCTGACCAATTCAAGACCGAAGCGGGTACGGTTCACGTCTATTTTGAGGCGGCTACGGTCATTTTAACCTTGGTATTGCTTGGTCAAGTCCTCGAAGCTCGTGCGCATAGCAAGACCAATTCAGCAGTCAAGGAACTTTTAAAATTAGCACCGAATAAGGCGGTTAAAGTGGTAGATGGCGAAGAACAGGAAGTGGCCATCGATAAAATTAAATTGGGCGATATCCTACGTGTGAAGCCGGGCGATAAGATTCCCGTGGATGGGGTTATTACCGAAGGCGAAACTTCCATCGATGAATCGATGATTACAGGCGAACCCATTCCAGTAAACAAATCTACCGATGATAAAGTAAGCAGCGGCACTATTAATGGCAATCAATCCTTTTTAATGAAAGCTGAAAAGGTAGGTTCCGATACCTTGTTATCACAGATTATACAGATGGTCAACGATGCCAGTCGTAGCCGTGCACCCATCCAGAAATTGGCCGATACCGTTTCGGGATATTTCGTACCAATCGTTGTTATAATCGCTGCTTTGACCTTCGGCATTTGGGCAATTTGGGGTCCGGAACCGGCCTATGTATATGCCTTGGTCAATGCCATTGCCGTATTAATTATCGCTTGTCCCTGTGCTTTGGGGCTTGCGACACCAATGTCCGTTATGGTCGGTGTCGGTAAAGGTGCACAAAATGGTGTGCTCATAAAGAATGCCGAAGCTCTTGAAAAAATGGATAAGGTAGATACCCTCATTGTCGATAAGACCGGAACGATAACTGAAGGAAAACCTACAGTTGAGAAAATGGGATCTTTCGACAACGGTTTTACGGAAAGCGAAGTGCTACAGTTTATTGTTTCCCTTAACAGCCAAAGTGAACATCCGCTCGCAGAAGCCACCGTAAAATATGGAAAAGAACAAAACGCAGAGTTTTTAAACGCAGATGGATTCAATGCAGTTACCGGAAAAGGGGTTGAAGGTAAAGTGAACAATAAGGAAGTGGCTTTAGGCAACGCCAAAATGATGGAACAGGCAAATGCCACGCTTACCGAAGCTATGAAAAACGAGGCACAATCCTACCAAAAACAAGGGAAAACGGTTTCCTATCTCGCAGTAAATGGTAAGGTTTCTGGCTACGTGGTCATAGGTGATAAAATAAAGGAAACGAGCGCAAAAGCTATCAAGGATTTGCAGGATAAGGGAATTGCAGTCATTATGCTTACTGGTGATAATCACGACACCGCCCAAGCTGTCGCGGATGAACTTAACCTTGCGGATTTTCAAGCAAGTATGCTGCCAGAGAACAAATTACAAGAAGTCGAGAAATTACAAGAGCAAGGCAAGGTGGTTGCAATGGCAGGCGACGGCATCAACGATGCACCTGCACTCGCTAAAAGTGATGTAGGCATCGCAATGGGAACAGGAACAGATGTCGCCATTGAAAGTGCAGCCATTACCTTGGTGAAAGGCGATTTACACGGTATCGTAAAGGCAAAAAACCTAAGTGATGCAGTAATGCGCAATATCAAACAAAACCTCTTTTTTGCAATGATTTATAACACGCTGGGTATCCCTATTGCAGCAGGACTACTGTATCCGTTTTTCGGAATACTCTTATCGCCAATGATTGCGGCCTTGGCAATGAGCTTTAGTTCGGTTTCGGTAATTGCCAACTCATTACGTCTAAAAAGTAAAAACATATAATCTAACTAATTGAATACTTATGAAATATAAAATTTTGATAATCCTATTGGTAGTTGCTGTCAGCGGATGTAAAAACGAAGGAAAGAACAATTCCGAAATAGGGACAGAACACAATCATACCCAAAGTGAACCTAAATCCGAGAACAAAAAATCCCTTAGCCCACATACATCGGCAATGGCGATGATAGGCGATGCACATATCCATATAGATTATTCGTCGCCAGGCGTAAGAGATAGAATTATTTTCGGTGGACTGTTGGCTTACGACCAAGTCTGGCAGGCTGGTGCCCATATGGCTACTTGGTTGGAAACAAATAAGGATTTAGAAATTGACGGTAAAGAATTGAAAGCTGGGAAATACGGGTTTTTTGTAATTCCAAATCAGGAAGAATGGACAGTCATTTTCAACAGGAATTGGAACCAACACGGTAAGGACGACTATACTGAAAAAGATGATGTATTAAGATTTAAAGTGACACCTAAAATTTCCGAAGAAATTAAAGAACATTTAGAGTATAAAGTAGATAAAACAACTGAGACTTCCGGAACAATATCAATGAGTTGGGAAAAAGTAACGATTGAATTTCCTTTTGAAATAAAATAATATGGTGAACAGAAAAACAGCGAAATGGATTAGAAAAGCGCACCGCTATTTGGGTATTTTTTTAGGTATTCAGTTTTTGATGTGGACGATTAGCGGGATGTATTTCAGCTGGACGGACATTGACGAGATACACGGTGACCATTTTAAGAAATCGGCACCTGTGCAGACCTCTTTTAATGATTTGCTCGGCACAACCCAACTGGCTACAAAAGAATCCGTACAATCTTTGGAACTACTGGAAATAGCAAATGAACCTTATTATTGGATTAATGAAGCACAGCTTTATAATGCAAGAACGGGACAAAGGAAAAATGGAATTTCTAAAAAAGAGGCACAACAAATTGCAAGTAGGTATATGTTGAACGATTTAGAAATAGCAAAAATTCAATTAGTCGATTCTGTTGGGCCACATCACGAATATCGCGGTCGCCCACTTCCAGCTTATGAAATCTCGTATGAGACACCACAAAATTTAAAAGCCTATGTGGCGGTTGAGAATGGCGCATTTCAAACGGTGAGACACAGGAATTGGCGCTGGTTTGATTTTCTTTGGATGACCCATACAATGGATTATCAGGGAAGGGATAATTTCAACACGTTGCTATTAAGGGCATTTTCACTTTTGGGATTGATAACAGTCTTAAGTGGTTTTGTACTATGGTACATCAGTTCCCCATCAATCAGAAAATTAAAGAAGAAGCTTAAATAGATAATAACTTAAAAACCAAAAACAATGGATTCAAAAGAAAACACACAAGACGGAATGAAGAAAAATACTTACGGTAAGTTTATGGCTATGCTTGGGCTTTCATTTATAGCAATGTACATCACAATGTATCTTAACACCTATGAATGGGATCATGTCTGGTTTAGCCTTACAAGATTTTATATGGTTTGCCTCGGAATAGCTGCAATGGCAGTAATTATGTTGTCATTAATGCTAAATATGTACAAGAACAAAAAAAAGAACATAGCCATTTATTTGGGAAGTTTAATACTCTTTGTGAGTGCATTGGGTTTGGTACGCGAACAAAAATCAACAGTAGGTGACGTTCTCTGGATGAAAGCAATGATTCCACACCACTCTATCGCTATCTTAACGAGTAAAAGAGCCGATATAAAAGATCCGGAAGCCAAAAAACTTGCTGAGGAAATTATAGAGGCACAGTTGCGTGAGATTGCTCAAATGAAAAAGATAATATATAGATTAGAAAACCAAAAAGAGGAATAGTAATTGTACTTATTCTTTTAAAAGTAAAGCTTGTCCGCAACAATACTTAAGACTTAATTATTTAAGATTTAAGCAGTCTTAAGAACAAATAATAAATTAGATGATATGAAAAAGAATGTAATATTCATAGGTCTTGCTCTTATAGTAGGCTTATTAGGAGGGTGGCTCATATTTGGAGGCTCAACGAATGATGGAAGTCCAGTAAATGACTTATCGGATATGTCTGATCAACACAATCATTCTGAGGAAAGCACTGATCAAATGTGGACCTGCTCGATGCATCCACAGATTATGCAACCAGAACCTGGAGATTGCCCGATATGTGGGATGGACTTAATCCCTGCGGAAGCTGGTGCAGATGGCCTCGCAGCAAACGAAATAAAAATGACCAAAAATGCAATGGCATTGGCAAATATCCAAACCACTGTCGTGGGAAATGCACAAGGCAGTGATGATGGGATTATATCCCTTTCGGGAAAAATTGCCGCAAACGAAGAAAATAATACTGTGCAAGCCAGTTATTTTAAGGGAAGGATAGAACGACTCAACGTTAACTATGAAGGTCAGCAAGTAAACAGTGGTCAGCTATTGGCAACCATTTACGCACCAGACCTTGTAGCGGCACAGCAAGAATTGATTACCGCAGCATCATTAAAAGAATCGCAACCCGCTTTATACAAAGCCGTGCGCAATAAACTCAAAAACTGGAAACTTTCAGATACTCAAATCAATGCTATTGAAGAAAGTGGAGCGGCGCGTGAGAATTTCCCAATTTATGCGACTGTTTCAGGTACAGTTTCAGAAGTGATGGCAGCTCAGGGCGATTATGTAAATCAAGGACAACCTATTGTGAAGTTGAGCAACCTAAATTCCGTTTGGGTAGAATTTGATGCTTATGAAAATCAGATTGCACAATTTAGCGTTGGGCAAAAAATTAACATCACGACCAATGCCTATCCTAACAATGATTTTGAAGGAACTATCTCCTTCATCGATCCTGTTTTGAATAATACCACACGAACAGTGACGGTTCGTGCAACCCTGCAAAATCGAGACGACTTATTTAAGCCAGGAATGTTTGTGACAGGTAAGGTCAAAGGCGTAACACAAACTATGGAAAATACACTTAACGTGCCTACAAGTGCTGTGCTATGGACGGGCGAGCGCTCTTTGGTATATGTTAAAACTAATCCTAATGAGCCTGTGTTTGAAATGCGTGAAGTGACCTTGGGCAATCGCTCTGGAGAATATTATCAAGTATCGGCTGGATTAAATAATGGCGATGAAATAGTAACCAATGGAACCTTTACGGTAGATGCAGCAGCACAACTCCAGGGTAAAAAATCAATGATGAATCAGCAGATGATGCAAGATGAAAAAGTTTTGATGGGCGAAATGGAAATGAATTTTAGTAATACTTTTAGTTCTAACTTCAATGAAGCACTACCATCGTATCTCAAATTGAAAGATGCATTTGTGGCGAGCGATGTTACGCAGGTTTCCACGTTCGCAAGAGCAACAGCGAAAAAATTAAAAACAATATCGACCGAGGATTTAGACACGATGGAAAAGCAACACCTAACCAAAAGTATTGAGATGCTGGATGCTATTACAACTAACGACAACCTGGAAAACCAGCGAGCTCATTTTATAATTCTAAATACGAATATCGTGCCTATCGCAATGAATATAAAAAGCTCATCCAATTACTATGTCCAAAAATGTCCGATGGCAAATAATAACAAAGGCGCGGTATGGTTAAGTAGGGAAAAAGAAATAAAGAATCCATATTACGGCGATTCAATGTTGACTTGCGGAAGTGTGATTGATTCGTTGAAATAAATTATTTGGGGTTATCTCAGTAACTACGTAAATATAAGTATAGAGAATGTTAACATAGATTATTAAATTACTCGATTCCTAACCCCATTTTTAAAGATTTAAAGTTATAATAGAAGAAGGGTCGGCAATTGCCGACCTTTCTTCAAATAACAAAAGCTACTCGTTGAGTTCCTGAATTTGTTTTTCAAGAACTGTGATGCGCTCTTTCAAACGTACCTCACGCTTGTCTCGTTTTTCAGCATATTCCTTTTCAATGCCGGCAATCTTGGATTTGTAATATCCTTGCATTGCATTGTAGAATGAAATGTTCGTTACATTATTGACGTGATTGCTTTCGCCAAAATGCACTTGCTTTGTGAGCATAAAGCGTATCAACTTGTGAAAGATTTCCTTTTTGAACTTCTTCTTGAAATTCTCGACCAATTCAACTTTGGTCATCTTAGAAGTGTCGCCCAAGAACTTTGAGAAATACTTTTGCTGGCTCATATAGTCCACATTGTTCTCAAATAGCGATATCGAGAACGCCACCATTTCACCTGTTGAAAGTGTCTTCTTCGTATCAATGTATTTCGTCCCACGAATCATTTCTACAACTTCTTCAAACTGCTTGTTGTTCTCAATTTGCTTCTTCCGGACTTCCCTTTCGTTGATTTTTACGATTTGTTCTTCAGGCGTACAATCTGCCATTTTTCTGTTGGCCAATGGTGCTGAATATTCCGTAGAATCATTCTTTGATTTTTCAACAATCTTTACAAAGATTTCCTTGTGCTGGAATGAATCTGGATGGAACACGATGCCGTTTTTAAATCCATCTTCTTTTGCTGAATTGAATTTTTCCAATGCTTCTTTATAATTCTGCATTGCTTCATCCAATTCTGCCTTTAATTCATCTTCAGAATAATCGTAATGCTGATACTCTTTCTGAATAGCTTCGATTGTTGGCTCAATCGGATTCTTTATAATTTCAACATCGTCTAGCAGATATACCGTCAATCCATTCTTTTCCAATTGCGATATAATGAGCAGATTACTTTCGTCATCTGCCCAATACTTTCGAATTTCAGGGATTAAAAGGATGTTCTCTTTCTTGGATTTTTCAATCAGGTTCAAGAGCGATTTGTTTTTCTTCGTTTCAAAACAAGCTGCTTTAGTACAGACCATTTTACCATTGCCAAAAAGATTTCCTTGATTTGCTGCATTAAATGGACATTCTACACAAGACCCAGCTTTTGGAACCAATTTTTTATCGGCTACATCAAAAGATGCTTTGTCCAAGTCATAAGTCTGGTCTTTTATCATCCTGTTTATCTGGTGCGCATTAAAATCCTCGCCCATTGTTTCCAACATCATTTGCTGTTCTTCCGGCTCGAATAGTGCTACACCAACACCCAAGGAAATTGTCATTTCGCCATTACGTACAAATTGCTTGAAACCGTCAATCAATCCAGCCAATTTTAGACGCTGTCTGATAAAGTTATCCGTTCTGCCCAATCGCTTTGCAATTTCTGATGGCGAATACTTTTCACTTAAATAAGCAATTGCTTCAGCCTCTTCTGTAGGCTCAACGTCCTGTCTTTGTAGATTTTCGATTATCTGAACTTCAAGCACATCATTGTTCTCATAAGTTCTCACGATACAGGGTACAGTCTTCTTTCCTGCCAATTTACTTGCACGATATCGGCGTTCGCCCATCACAATGACGAAATGGCCATTTAGTTGCCTTACCGTGATTGGCTGCAACACACCGTGTTTTTCAATACTTTCAGAAAGTTGCTTCAATGCATCTTTGTTAAAAGTCTTTCTTGGCTGTTCTGGATCAGGCTTAATTTTGCCCAGTGGTAAATTGTGAATTTGAAGTACAGATGTTTTCTTTCCGTTCACTTCTTTTTTGACAGCTACTTTTGTTCCGCTGCGCTTCTTTGTGGTACTCGCTTTTGTTGTCATAATACTCAAATTTTTGATTAAACAATATTTGAGCAGAAACCAAACGGAAGATAAAATCTTGGCTCAAAAGGAAACGGAATAAATGAGTAGGGGAAGAAGAGGTGGCTTTATGCCGTAGTCTTTTGATGGAAGTATTTTACGAGTTTACCTTGCGTGTATATTGTATGATAATAACCTATTAATATTTTTACTCCTCTCTAAATAACTTCAACCTTTTAAGATACCTGTTGTAGATAGGTTTTAGCCCTTTAATCGTATCTTTTGTATTAAGCCAATCGATGATGGTATACATCTCTCTGTATTCTGCAGTGGTAAGCTGCTTATACCTTTTGGAAACACTAATGGCAACAGATCTTGATATACCACTTGATATCAAGTTTTTTACATCTTTATCCCTTGTTCCTAATTCTAAAGCTGTAGGAATCCCCAATGTTATTTTGTATTTTTCCTTTTCTTCTGGACTAAGTATATCGTCGAGGATATCCACTAACAGTTTCGTGTACTTAACAAGTAAGTATGTTACGACCGAAGAGTTAATTTTTATAATCTTGTTAATTAACTTATTAACTTGGTGCTTATTATTAGGATCTAATCGTTCATCTTCTGACACCCTTTCATCTGTTGAATAAAATCGAATATCATTATCAATAAGTTGTTTGTAGCTTAACCCTTGTAGCCACGTGGTCGCGTGAATTGCTAAAACAGTCGGGTTCATTCTTTTTATACTATATCTTTCAAAAGCCTCTTGGCTGAGATTAAAGATGTTTTCCAAACCTTGAAATATAGTGAGTAGCTGCCAAAAAAAAGGTCGGTCGTAATTCGGTTTGTCTTCGACATCCTCTTTGCGCTTCCTTTTTTCTAAAATTGGGTTAGGACTGATAACCCAATTTGAAATATCGCCATTCTTTACCGCTATATAAAGCTCATTTTGCAATAATGGGTCAATGGACTGGTTTTCAACAACTATTGCTCTTGGGATTTCAATATTGGCCAATGTTTTTTTAAGGACATCTATATGCTCTCCAACATAGACTTCTGGAACTCCTTTACCAATTAGGTACTGACCTACGCTATTTGGATTCTTTATATATCGGTTTCTAATAAATAACGTTAGCTGCTTTTGCCGTAATATGGCATCTCTATCCCTTTTCCCATCTTCCCTTAATATCTCTATGTCATTAATGTTTACTTCTAAATATTTAAAATCATATTCCGGAATATTCTTAGTTGAATAAGTTATTATCTCTTTATCGTAATCTGCATCAAAATACTCGTTGGGATGCTTTCCTTTAAAATCTGGTTTTTCAATAAAATAAATAGTTCCATATAGAGATTCACTTAATCTTCCTGCCCTACCAATCAAATTACCAAACTCAAAATCAGTAAGGTCTTTCAGATTCTTTCGAGGGGTAACAATAAATAAATTATTAGCTGGTAAATTTACTCCTTCGATGAGGGTAGATGTACAAAAAAGATTGTTTATTTCTCTATCTTGAAATAATTCCTCAACTTCTTTTCTTATAATATCTGGCAACTTACCGTGGTGAAATGCAACTCCTTTTTCCAAACAGTCAATTAAGTAATAATCTTTATTGAATTCATCTTTTAGAAAATCTATAAGCTCCCTTACCCTTTCAGAATTTACAACATAACTTATAGATTCTTGGTATTCCTGAGCCCATTTTTCAGCATAATCACCCCTGTTGCTGTAAATAATATTTGATTTATCAGGAGCGACCAGGTTTACAATATTTTGTAGTATGCTACCGTTTGTTCCATTTTTCAGTAATGTCTCCGCATTAAAGTCTGTTTTGGCTTCAATTAGGATGGGCTTGTTTATTCCATCTCTTACTTCTATTTCTACATTTTGAGCTTCGTTGAATCGTACAATTTTTTTAAACTGAATTACAGGTGAAAGCTGTGTCACAAATGCTTGGGCTTCTCTACTAAAAAGTTCTCCATAGGTTTTCTGCGGGTTCAAAATGTGTGGTCCGGCAGTTATAAGTTGCGCCCTAGGAAATTGAATGGAAAGATCTTCAAATACGTTTTCAAAAGTTGCGCCACGACCTTGTTCATTCTCGACACCTTGTATTTCATCAATGAAAATAAAATCTAATACAATTTTTGTCTCTAAGTCGGCAGACAACAATTTGATACAACGCTCTGGAGTTAGAACATATAATATTTTAGGTTCACGATGCACTTCTTTTTGTAGAACTTCTCTATCCTCATTGATCTCATCGTCATTTTCAATATATGCAGTGCGTATTAAAGTATTAGAATTTTTAAGCACAATCCTAAATTCCTCACTCACTTGATTTATTAATGCTCGGCTGGGAACAACGTACAGTGCGTGATAGCTTTCTTGAACGAAAAAGGTTTCAACAAGAAATTGTTTAATTATAAATGACTTTCCAGAAGAAGTGGGAGCTGATACCGCTAAATTTGGAATTTCGTTTAATCCATTCCAAAGACCTTTTTGAAATGTTGTGAGCAATACTGAACCCGTATTAGTTATAATAGTATTTTTTTGCCTTTGCAAGCTTAACTCTAGTGAAAGAACACCATCATATCCAAAAACTGGAAAAGGACTATCGATTTCGTTGTTAAATTGGAGTTTTTTAAAGAAATGTGTTGCAGTAAGATTGCCTAATCTAGAGAATAAGATATAACATACTCCAATTATGTAATCATTATCATTCTTATCCGCATTGGTCAGGTAAAGTAATGAAGCAAATCGTTGTGCTCTAATCCGATGCGCCTCCATATCACTATCTGCAAGTATAGAGCATAGCCAAACTGCTTTTTTCAATACTTGAAAGTCAATTTCAATCTGCTTATTTTCTGTGTAGGCAAAATGAGGACTATGAAGAAAATTTAAATTAAATATAGAAACAACTTCAAATAAGGTTACGTGAGTATAAGCTTGATGTGATAGACTTTGATTTTCTTCCATCACTAAAGTATTTTATCATCCATAGCCGTCCTAAACTTAGAAACATTATCTACAGGAAATAGAAAAAAATCTAAAAAGCTGTGCTCAAGATTTTGTTTTTTGAGATGATTGGTTATAAGATCAAAAACTTCTTGCTTTCGTTTTAAACGTTTTAAAAGTTCCTTAGCTACCAGTTCTTTGAATTCATCATTTGTTCTTGCCTTCCTTTGTATTCGTGTAATGTAGGCACGCTCGTACATCAAAATAATTGGATGTACCAAAAGTTGTGATTTGTAAGTTTCTGTAGTTGGGTCTAAGCGGTCATAAATAGTATCGATATCAACACCATCTACGTCATATTTATGAATATCCTCTCTTGCAATTAAAAGCTCGTGACTTCGATTGTGCGCATTTTCAGCATCATTATGGTATCTGTTTATAGACTTTAAGGCATCCACGACAGAATCAGACATACTTTGCATAATCTTAGACTCCCCAAATAATATTGCCTTTTCTCCATTATAATCACCTAAGAAAACACCATCACTACCTTTAACTTCATCATTCACATTAGTAAGGTGTTTTATTTTGTGAGCCATCATTTTACAATCCAACACGCTTTCAACAAGAGCAAAAAGAAGCAATTCACCATATTTTCCACCTATATAACTTTCTCCTTTTTTACGAAAAAAAATACGGCTCTGATTAAAAATTTCTGACCACGTATCCCTCTCAACACGCTCACTTTCATTACTAATTAAACTTAAAATTTCAGGTTCTGATAGCAATGGATTAGCTCTTCTAATTGCAACTTCATTACGCTTTTGTTGTCTTTCAATATCTTTCTCAATCTCTTTAATACTGAAAACGTAATGCGGTATAATTTTGGTCAAAAAACTACTAAGTGAGACATAATCCATCTGTGTAGAAGATGGCATTACCGTATATACTCGCATTTGAACCTTATCGCCAATTTTTTCTGTGAGGTGTGAAATAAGTTCTTCATCAACCCATCGCTTATCAATTTGAATAAGATTGTTTTTTCTCATAAATACCTTAAAGCGACGAAAGATACTAAGATTTAAATAAACAAAAGACCTGAAAAAGACATAACTAACTGTCAGAGATGTAAAAAGGAAACAATTAAATATAAATAAAATGAACCTCCGCGAAATTCTAAATATTCTGTACCTATTCTGTACCCATTGCAAAAAAGAAAGGCTTCACATTTCTGTGAAGCCTTGTCATTCTTAGTAGCGGGAACTGGACTCGAACCAGTGACCTTCGGGTTATGAGCCCGACGAGCTACCTACTGCTCTATCCCGCGATGTGGACGGCAAAGATACAAAGGATTTTTAATCTAACAAGTAATTAAACAACAAAATTTAACAGCTTTTCATAAAGTTTTCGTCTTCAAGATACTGTTTCGTATTTTTAAGTGATGACAAAAAAAATACGGGTCTTTATAATCGTCTTAGTTTCGGTATCAATACTCTTTATTGGTGGAATTATTGCAATCAATTATTTTCTGAAAAATAAAGTAGAAAATTTTTTGGCAACGCGATTACCAGAAAATATTATTCAGTCGTATGATGATCTTAGACTCGATATATATGAAGGTACATTGACACTCATCAACCCCTCTGTACAAATTCAGAATAAAGAAGACCGTAAAACGCACACAAGCATTTCAGTAAAGAAATTGGTTATTGATGATATTAGTTATTGGGATTACTTGCTTAATAACAAAATTCATATCGATGAAATATTGATTAATAAGCCAGACATTGTGTATTATAAAAACAAGCTAAAGAAAAGCCAGGATAGTGCACAGTCTGGTGTTATAACGATGAATAGGCCTGTTTTTCTGGATCGTTTAAAAATTGAAGAAGCTAGAGTAAGCATTTTTGATGGCAAAAAAGATTCATTAATGCTTTTTACAAATCATTTTTCTCTTGAAGTTGACTCTATTACCACTAATAAAAAAATCATTAAACAACGGTTGCCAGTTGCTTTTGGAGACTATAGAGCCCAAACAGATTCTGTTTTTGTAAAAGTGAGCGATTATGAAAATGTAACGGTGAAAAATCTACGGTTAGAAAATAAAAATATAGCCATTGCCGATATTCACCTATACACCAAATATTCCAGAACAGAACACGCACGCATTATTCCAGTGGAAAAAGACCATTATAATTTGAAAATAGATTCATTTTTAGTTAAAAAAGTTGATTTTGGTTTCCAAAACAGAAAGTTGTTTATTTCTGGCAACTCTGTAAAATTAAACAACCCTTCATTGGATATTTACAGAAATAAGTTGGTTGCAGATGATAAAACCATCAAACCGCTCTATAGCAAAATGCTAAGAGACATCCGGTTTGATTTGACTTTAGATTCAGTAAACATCAATAACGCAGCAATCGTTTATACCGAAAAAGTAAAAAAGGAAAACAAAGGCGGAACAATTAATTTTAAAAACCTAAATGCTAATATTAGCAACGTTAGTAATACGTACAAGGATTCAAAAAAGACACACATAAGGGTAGATGCCATTTTTATGGACAGTACACCTTTTACAACCGATTGGAGCTTTGACGTGAATAACACAAACGATACATTTCTTTTTAAAGCCGATGTAGGAAGTTTGCCCGCGGAAGATATTAATAGCTTTACCGTGCCAAATCTTAAGGTGCAATTAGAGGGTGAAGCCAATAAAACCTACTTTACTATTGATGGAAATAATACAGCGTCACAAGTTGATTTAAAGATAAATTACGATAAGTTTAAAATAAACGTATTGAATAAAAAAGGGGATAAAAAGAACGGCTTTTTATCGGCAATTGCTAACATTTTTATTTCAAAAGACAGCGATAAAAGTGAGGGTGATTTTAGGGAAGGCTCTGGAGAAGTTAAGAGAGATAAAACTAAATCTTTCTTTAACTATTTGTGGCTTAATGCGGAAAAAGGACTTAAAAGTAGTTTAACGGGTGGGAAAAATTAATTAGTGCTCGGCAATCCAAGCTATGGCTTTCATACGTTCTTCTGAAGTAAAATTCTTAGTGTTAGAATTTGTAAAAAGAGACACAATTTCGCCACAAGAATGAATCCATTTTCTATCACTTACTACAGCAACTTTATTAAAATGGTCTGCATGTTTTATTTTAAACATCACTTCTTTAACCACTGCCGGCAAGGAAAAGGTTTCTATGCCTGTATCTTCAATGTATAGGTTGATTTTATCGAATTGCTCTAACTTAGCTTTAATTTTTTCGATAAAAGTATCCACAGTCTCCGAGTTAAAGTTTCCTTCAATTAGAAATCCAACTGTGGTATCTGAAAAACTAAAATCTGATAGCATATAATAAGCAATAAGTTAGACCTATTAAAGGTACTGAAAATATTATTGTTCAATACTTTCTACTGAAAAGGCTACCAATTCACCATTTTGAAACGTTGCTGAAACTTCTATTGGGTTACAGCAAATTTCACAATCTTCAACATAAGTAGTAGATACCGAAGGGTCCAACAGCATGGAAATCTGTTCCCAACAATAGGGGCATTGAAAAAAATGCTCTTCCATCGGTTAAGTTATTTTAGTTCTTCTAATTTTAAAGTTACTGACTCCCAATCTTCCATTAAACTGTTCAACTTTTTCTTTTTTGCTTGGTAGCTATCAAAAAAGTTGGGTTTGGCAATGGTTTCGTCATAATTTACAGCCAGTTCCACATCAATTTCCTTGATTTCTTTTTCCAGCTTGCTAATTTTGCTTTCAGTATTGCTAAGTTTATTCTGAAGCGATTTCAGCTTCTTTTGCATTTCATAATCTTCTTTTCCAGAAGTAGCTTTTTGCTCCTCTTTGCCTGCCTTAGCGGTAGACTTTTTTTCTGTAACGGTCCGCTTTTCGGCTTCGCGCAGGTTTTCAAGATTACGTTGTTCTAAGAAATAATCAATATCCCCTAAATATTCTTTTATTTTTTGGTCTTTAAACTCGTAGATTTTATCGGTCATACCCTGAAGAAAATCCCGGTCGTGTGATACTAATAGCAATGTGCCTTCAAATCTCTTTAATGCATCTTTTAAGACATTTTTCGACTTAATGTCCAAGTGGTTGGTAGGTTCATCCATTACCAACACATTAAAAGGTTCTAATAGTAATTTTGCCAAAGCCAACCGGTTGCGCTCCCCACCTGAAAGTACACGGACGTATTTATCAACTTCTTCACCTCTAAATAGAAAGGCACCCAATATATCTCGAACTCGAGGACGGCTTTTCATATCGGCAGCATCGATCATTGTTTCTTCAACTGTTTTTGAACCGTCCAAGTATTCAGCTTGGTTTTGCGCAAAATAACCTATCTGAACATTGTGGCCCAAGTTGAGCTTTCCTTGGTGCTCAATTTCGCCTACAATAATTTTGGCCAACGTGGATTTACCTTGACCATTTTGCCCAACAAAGGCAAGTTTACTATCGCGATCTACTTTTAGATCAATATTACTTAATACGTGGTTGTCGCCATACGTTTTCGAAATATTTTCAGCTTCTATAACTACTTTCCCTGGTGTTACTGAAATAGGGAACGATAAACTCATCACGCTGTTATCGTCTTCATCTACTTCAATGCGGTCTATTTTGTCAAGCTTTTTAATTAGCGATTGTGCCATGGTTGCCTTACTGGCTTTGGCCCTAAATTTTTCAATAAGTTTTTCAGTGGTTTCTATTTGTTTTTGCTGATTTTTCTGTGCTGCAAGTTGCTGCTCTCTCAATTCGGCGCGTTGAACTAAGTATTTCGAGTATGGATAATTGTAATCGTAAATTTTTCCGAGGGAAATTTCAATGGTTCTATTGGTTACGTGATCTAAAAACATTTTATCGTGCGAAACTACCACAACTGCTCCAGCATAGCCGTTTAAAAACTCCTCCAACCAAAGAATGGACTCAATATCCAAGTGGTTGGTAGGCTCATCCAGAAGCAAAATATCATTGTTTTGAAGTAGCAATTTGGCCAATTCAATTCGCATACGCCATCCTCCAGAGAAAGTTTCAGTAAGCTTGCCGAAATCTTCTCGCTTAAAACCTAGTCCCTGTAAAATGCGCTCGGTTTCACCTTGATAATTATACCCGCCGTGAATTTCATATTGATGTTGTACATCGTTTAGGTCTATCATTAGCTGATTGTAGCTGTCGCTTTCATAATCAGTGCGCTCTGCCAATTGCGTATTGATGTGTTCTAGCTTCTTTTCAAGCTTTTTAATTTCGGTAAAAGCTTCATAAGACTCTTCAAGAACGGTTTTCCCTTTTGTAAAATCGATATCCTGCTTTAAAAAACCAATGGTAACCTCCTTATCGGTAGCAATTTGGCCTTCATCATACTCTTGCTCTTTAGAAATGATACGAAGCAACGTAGATTTACCAGCACCGTTTTTACCCACAAGGCCAACGCGGTCCCCAGGCGTAAGTTGAAAGGTTATTTTTTCAAAAAGGTACTCACCTTGAAAAGAAACAGAAAGATTGTGAATGTTCAGCATGTATGTAACAATTGTGACGGTAAATTTTTGCAAAGATGCTTAAATTTGTAATGGTAAAAAAATAACTATGAAAGGCTCTAAATTGTACAGCATATTTACAGGAACGTGTCCTGTGTGTCAAACTGGGAAAATGTATAAAACCAAAAACCCATATATTTTTTCTGAAACATTAAACATGCACGATAACTGTCCGCACTGTAACACCAAGTTTAAAATTGAACCTTCTTTTTTCTACGGAGCAATGTATGTGAGTTATGCAGTAGGTGTGGGGTTTGCGGTAGCTGCCTTTATTATTGCCTACTTCTTTATAGGCTTAGGACGGTTAAACACCTTTTTTGTTATTACTGGAACATTGTTCGTTTTTTTCCCAATAATATTACGGTTATCGAGAAATATTTGGATTAATTTTTTCTTCAAGTATAATAAGGAAAAAGCAAATTAATTTTTGAATCGGGCAATGTTAACTTCGGAAAGTAAATTTTCATTTTTTTCTGAAAAATCATACAGCCATTCAGATAGGAGAGGAGCCATTAAAATACCTCTAGTTCCAAGACCGTTAAAAAACAGAAGGTTTTCGTGTTCTAAATTTCCCAAAAGTGGTTTACGGTCTTTTACCGTAGGACGCACGCCAGCTATTTGATCGATAATTTCATAGTCGCAAGAAATCATCTTTTCTAATTTTGAAACAATCGTTTTTCGAGCTTCGTCGGTAGCATCTTTGCTGAAATCATCTCGGCTGTATGTAGCGCCTACTTTATAAATATCATCACCTTGTGGGATTATAAACAACGGGCCTTTTAAAATAGCTTCACTCTGAAGTTTGGGTGCTTTTATAATAATATATTCTCCTTTGTTTCCCACAAAATTATCCGTTGGAAAAAATGGGTTTTGTACTACTGAAGCCCCTTCAGCAAATACAATTTTTGTTGACGAAACACCTTTGTAAATAACAGAATCAGTTTCTAATTGAAGTTGTTTGTAGTCAAAAGTTTCAGTAATCAATTGATTGTTTTTCTGAAGATAATCGCGATATGCTGAAATTAATTTGGTTGGATTTATTTTACCACATTCCAGCACTTTTCCGAAACCGTAAGGCGCTTTTATAGCAGTGTTATCGTTCTTTATTATTTCCGTAGAAAGAAAAGGGGAAAGGGCTTTTTTATCACTGGCAACCATCCAGTCGTTTTGTTCTTCAATGCTGTTTAAAACTCGGTAAATAGGCGTGTTTTCCAACAAATCAACCTTCAGTTGTTTTGAAATTTCTTCGTAAAAAGGAATAGCTTTTTCTAAAAACTCGCTTCCTTTCCAAACGGCAGTAAATCGTTTTAAAACCACTGGATTAAAAACCCCGCCAGAAACTACCGTAGAATGATTGATACCAGTATCATACACCACGAAATTCTTTTTGTTTTTGCGCAATGTCTTACAAAAAGCGATTCCGGCGATTCCTAGTCCTACGATAATGTAATCAACTTCTTTCATACTGCAATTTAGGTATATTAGTGGTTGCCAAAGCTACAAAACATAAAGTGCCACAAACTTAATTTGTGGCACTTTATAAATACTTCAAATAGGTTTTTAAATTTCAGCTTTCTCAGTCGTTTGACTACGATCAATTTTCTTAACCAAACCTTGTAATACATTTCCGGGGCCTACTTCTATAAAGTGATCAGCACCATCTTTAATCATATTCTGAACACTCTGCGTCCATTTTACAGGGGCTGTTAATTGAAAAATAAGGTTTTTCTTAATTTCTTCAGGATCGGTTACGGCAAACGTACTTACGTTTTGGTACACAGGGCAGGTAGGTTTTGAAAAATGAGTGTTTTCAATAGCTGCGGCTAATTCTTCTCGAGCGGGTTCCATTAGAGGGCTGTGAAAAGCACCACCAACAGGAAGCATTAGTGCACGACGTGCTCCAGCTTCTTTTAAAGCTTCACAAGCGGCTTCTACGGCTTTTATCTCACCTGAAATAACCAATTGCCCGGGACAGTTATAGTTTGCGGCAACCACGACGCCATCTATATCGGCACAAATGGCTTCTACTACATGGTCTTCTAGACCTAATACGGCAGCCATTGTCGATGGTTTTAATTCGCAAGCGTTTTGCATCGCCTGCGCTCTTCTAGAAACTAAAATCAAAGCATCTTCAAAAGCTAAAGCTCCATTGGCTACTAACGCAGAAAATTCACCCAAAGAATGTCCTGCAACCATATCAGGTTTAAAGTTGTCACCCATTACAGTTGCTAAAATGGTTGAATGTAAAAAAATAGCAGGCTGTGTTACTTTAGTTTCTTTCAGTTCTTCAGCTGTACCTTCGAACATGGTTTTGGTAATATCGAAGCCTAATAACTCGTTGGCGCGATCAAATAATTCTTTTGCTTTATCTGAAGTTTCATATAAATCTTTACCCATTCCCGGGAATTGAGCTCCCTGACCGGGAAATACGTATGCTTTCATAGTTGGTTGTTTTATGCTGTAAAAGTAAAAATAAAAATCCCCTTTTCATAAATTGAAAGGGGATAGTATAAAGTTAATTATAAATCCATTTTACCAGAAGTGCCAATGTCTTTATCATCACCAGTTACGGCCGCTGCTTGTAGCTTTAAAAAAGTAACTAATTGGTTGCTGTCATTGTTCCAGTAAGCGGCTTCTTTGGGATGAAATTTAATGGCGGTTAAGTTTGGGTCTTCTTTGCCATCAAACCAAGCGTTGTCTTTTTTGTTATATAAATCGTCTAAAACAGCTTGATCGGTAATGATTTCTGCGTCACCATATACGCTTACAAATTTCATGGAACCTGGGTCACTGTATAATAGTTGAGTTTCAGATTGTTTCAGTAAGTCACTGTTATGGTCACTATCATTTCGGCTTAAAAACCAAATGTTTCCTTCTTTGTCTACTTCCTTGGTGTGCATTGGCACCACGCTTAAAGGCTGTTTGTTTAATCGGGTGGCGAACATGGCAACTTTAATATCGGCTACCATGTCTTTGAATTTCTTTTTTGCTTCGTCGTTGCTTACATTTTCGGTACTCATATCTTTTTCTTTTCAAGTTACAAGTTTTAACCGCCTTAAAGCGTCAATTTTTTATTAAAGTATGTCCAATAGTTTGTTAATATGCTATTGATATTTTTTCACAATACTTTGTACACGAGATAGATATCCTGATCCAAAAATATTGAGATGAACCAATAAATAATACAATTGCCATAAGGAAACACGTTGCTTCCAATTGTTTTCTAGTGGAAAAATGGAATGATACTGAGTAAAAACTTCTTCTGAAAACCCACCAAATAGTTGCATCATGGCCAAATCCATCTCACGAGGTGCAAACGAAACAGCGGGATCGATTAAAGTAGGTATTTCATTTTTTGAAACCATATAATTTCCGCCCCATAAATCGCCGTGGATTAAGGCTGGTGGTTCGTCTGGTATTTCTGAAGAAACATTTTTATAAAATACGTCCAAATTTGAAAAATCGAAACCTTGTTCTTTTGCCATTTTAAACTGTGGCGCTAACCGCTGATTGATATAAAAATCGGCTGCTGAGGTTTCTGTTCCATTATATTGGGGAAGACTACCTATATAATTGCTATGATCTAAGCCAAAAGTTGACTGAGTGGTTTTGTGTAGTGTGGCTAAATTTTCAGCAAAATGCTTCCAAAAACTACTGGATGTTGAACCTTCGGGTATATATTCTAACAATAAATATGAGGTATTTTCAATAACTCCATAATTAATTACTGAAGGGATTTTAAAACTGTTTGAACTTCTCAGGAAGTCTAAACCTTTGGCTTCGGCTTCAAACATTCCGGGGAATTTTGAAGCAATATTTGTTTTAACAACAAGTTTTTTTGAAACACATTCCAGTAAAAATACATCGTTAATATCACCACCAGAAAGAGGTGTAGATTCAAGTAAATTCAAGTTGTTTTCTTCGGCTATTTTGGTAAGAATATTCAAAATTTATTTCCGTTCGTAGGTTAAATATGAAAACGAATAATTATGCTTTTCGTCTTTTTCGTGTTTCACTTCAGAAATTAATTGCCATTTGTCCATATCAATTTCAGGAAAATAGGTGTCGGCTTCAAAAGTTCCGTGAACTCGGGTTAGTTCAATTTTGTCGGCAGTGTCTATGGCTAAATTATAAATTTCGCCACCACCAATAACAAAAGGTTGTGGATCATTTTGGGCCTTTAATAATGCTTCATCTAAGCTATGCACAACAATAGCACCTTCTTTTTGGTACTCTTTGTTTCTGGTAATGACCAAATGCGTTCTATTGGGAAGTGGTTTTGGGAACGACTCAAAAGTTTTACGACCCATGATAATATGATGGCCGGTGGTGAGCTTTTTAAACCGTTTAAAATCATCCGGCAAGTGCCAAACAAGGTCGTTGTCCTTCCCTAACTCATTGTTTTCACCAGCTGCTGCAATTAAAGTAATCATTGTACGTCTGGGGGTAAGGGGTTGTTGTCCTCCTTTTTTTTTACTTCCTCTTTTTTGGGAAGTTGAACATCTTTATTCACCTTTTTTTCGAGCTCTTTAATACGGTCTGCTTGTTTGGCTTTTAGCTTTTCAAGTTGACGGTTCTCCCATTCTTTCCCCATAAACTTGCTCATTACAAATACATTAAATACGTGGATTAACAGTATAAATGCCCAAATAAGTACCACCCAAACGGACCAATTTGGGAAAAGAATATCGGCTCCTTTTTTAAGCACTAAATCAATTACTAAAAGAAAAACAGAGCCTATTAAAAAGAAAATAAAATGCCGCATTAAATTCTTTTTCTCTTTAATACGTCTACGCGCGTATTCGTATTGTTCGCGTTGTTCCGAGTCGATTCTTTCGGTTTTTTTGGATTTTGAAAACATAGTTAGTTACTTTTATGTCTAAAGTAAAAATACCTATTTTTAATTGTTTAATCCAACTTGATGCAAGATTTTAAAAAACACTTTCCGGCTTTACAAGGGCGCACGTATTTAAATACACCTGCTTCTGGGCTTCTTTCAAAACCTGTATATAACTGGCGCAAAGAACAGGAAAAGAATTTTTTAGAAAATGGCAATGATTACGGCGCTACTCTTGAAACGCTTGTAGCTATCCGAAAAAAAGTAACTGATTTTTTTAGGGCTTCGGAAGAAAATATTGCTTTGGTTCCTAATTTTTCATTTGGGTTAAATACGTTGCTGGAAGGATTGCCACAAAAACAGAAAATCCTACTGCTAAAAGATGATTACCCATCAATTAATTGGCCAGTACAAATGCGTGATTTCGATATTTGTTTTACTGAAACAACTGGAAATGTTGAAGAAAATATAGAAGCTGCAGTAACTAAATATCGACCAACGGTTTTTATTTTCAGTATTGTGCAATGGCTTAGCGGGGTAAAAATAGATTTTGATTTTTTAAAAGAATTAAAAGCGTATCACCCAGACCTTTTATTGATAGCGGATGGGACACAATATTTAGGTACTGAGAAATTTAATTTTGAAGATAGCCCTTTCGATGTTGTAGGAACAAGTACCTATAAGTGGTTGCTTTCGGGTTATGGGAATGGCTTCTTTTTGTTTAAGGAATCTATGAAGGAAAAAATATTTCCAAAAACCATTGGTTTCAACTCTGCTGCCAATTTTAATAGTAACCCTGAAGAAACATCGTTCGTAAAACATTTTGAACCGGGACATTTAGCTGTCTTAAATTATGGTAGTTTACAGCAATCGCTTCAGTTTATGGAAGAATTAGGGGTTGATACCATTCAAAATAAAATTGAAATGTTATCAAAAAAAGCAAAGTCAGCTTTTGTGGAATTGGGGTTGTTATCTGAAACAATTGTGAATAGAGAAAACCATTCAGCTATATACAATATACAAGGGGATGATGCTCTATTTCAGAAATTAAAAAAGAATAACATTATTTGTTCCCAGCGGGGTGGCGGTATCCGGGTGGGATTCCATTTTTACAATTCAGAAGAAGATTTGGAAAAACTTTTAGAAGTTTTAAAAAAATAATTACTCAACTACTTCAACGCCTTTCCAAAAAGCGACATATCCTTCTATCGACTTGGCAGCGTGAGAAGCTTCTGGGTAAAACCAAGCGGCATCTGGATTTTTTTCGCCATCTACTTCAATTGTGTAATAAGAAGCTTGCCCTTTCCACGGACAATGGCTATGTGATTCACTTTTTGTGAAATATTCTTCGTTTATAGTATTTGGCGGAAAGTAATGATTGTTTTCAATAACAATCGTATCATCACTTTCGGCTACTATTGTGTCGTTCCAAATGGCTTTCATAGTGTGTTCTTATTTTTTTCGAACTCCCCGCGTGGTAAATGACAGTCCCTGTTGCCCAGCGGTCGATATCATTACAGCTTCAAATAACGGTTCGAGTTTATTTTTTTTAGTTGCCCAATCAAACACAAAGTTGGCACCGGTACCACCACCTTCATCTTCTTCATCTACTACTATTTCTATAGTTTCCATAGGCTGTACATAAACAGGGTGATCTAAATATTGCCTTATTCTCTTTCCGTAGGTGTCATAATAATCGGCTTTGTAGATGTAGATAGTATCTTTTAAACTTATATTTCTAATACTGACAGTTGTAGTTAAGCTGAAGGTAAAACTCTTGTTTTGTTGGTAGATTTCAGAATAAACAGGCAAGTATGTGCTTCCTTTGGTTAAAAGACTATCTGGTGTACTGATTTTTATTTTTCTGTTTTCCCAATCATGGGTGAGATCAACTTCTGCCAACTGCTTTTTCATTGGGTCTTCGCAAGCAGACAGTGATAATAAGAGAAGGAAAAGGCCTAGGTACTTCATTAGTTTGGTTTTGCTGAAAATTACGCATTTTTTCGCTTAAACACATAGTTTTTATAATACCCTTTGCTATCGGTAAACGAAGTTTCAATTTCGAGTCCAGATTCATCGGCTAACCAATCTACCACTTTATCTGTATATTTTTGTGAAATTTCAGTGTGTATTGTTTCCCAAGGGTTAAACTGAATGGTAAGGTCTAAACCTTTGACATTGACCTTCATTTCTTTTTTTGCGACCAAAAAACTTTTTGCAGTTCCTGTTTCAGGATTATAGGTTTCCCAATGTTTAAAGTTATCAATATTAAAATCGGCGTCTAATTCGTGATTGATTCGTTTTAAAATATTTTTGTTAAATGCGGCAGTAATCCCGGTTTCATCATTATAGGCATTGAGTATGGTTTCTGGTTCTTTTTTTTGATCAAAGCCCATAAAAAGCATATCATCTTCCTGCATCGTGTCTTTTAGTTTTGAAAGAAAATCAATAGCGCGCGGATGTAATAAATTGCCAATATTAGAACCCAAAACGACAATCACTTTTTTTCGGGTGTTATATTGTTTAAGGCGTTCTAAGACTTCAAAATATTCGCCTTTTTCAGGGTCAACAGCAACGTTAGGTAATTCTTCTTGTAGTTTTTCTGAAAGGCTATCGATGGCATTTTGGCTAATAT
>OJBP01000324.1_pt1 | contig 28234 bp, 22 predicted proteins | sample 1590691 | NCBI WGS metagenome assembly OJBP01 (sample SAMN05416848, study PRJEB24817) | seawater metagenome | isolation source: Sea water | place: Canada:Atlantic | collected 2013-07 | reverse complement strand
CACCGAGATCTACACTATCCTCTTCGTCGGAGCGTCAGATGTGTATAAGAGACAGGGTTACTGTAAATGGGATGATTGATGTGCCGCCAGAAAATAGAGCCGTGGTAAATGCTAGTATGGGCGGATACATAAAAACAACACCATTGCTTATAGGTGATATCGTGCGCAAAGGTCAGCTGCTTGTAACTATTGAAAATCCTGAGTTTGTAGCCCTGCAACAACAATATATGGAGGTAAATGAGCAACTCACTTATCTTAAAGCGGAATATGACAGACAGGTGACAATGAGAGCAGAAAATATTACCTCTCAAAAAAGTTTTCTAAAAGCCGAAAGTGAGTATAAGACTGCAGTAGCTAGACACACGGGATTAGATAGACAACTTAGAATGATTAATATTTCTCCAGCGAGTGTTCGAGCTGGAAAGATAAGTTCTGTGGTTAGTATTAACGCGCCTATTTCGGGAAGCATTACTAAGGTGAACGTTTCAAAAGGCTCGTACGTTTCACCAGCTACCGAAATTTTAGAAATTATAGACAATGATCATATACATCTAGAACTTTCGGTTTTTGAAAAAGACATCTTAAAAGTAAAGAAAGGTCAGGCAATAAATTTTAAAATCCCAGAGGCTTCTTCAGCGATTTATAAGGCTGAGGTGCATCTTGTAGGCACTTCGATTGAAGCAAATAGAACGATTAAAGTGCATGGACATCTAGAAGATGAGTCTGGTGTTAATTTCTTAACGGGAATGTTTGTAGACGCTAGTATTGTAACAAATTCCGCTTTCGCGAAAGCGTTACCTTCATCCTCCATAGTGACGGTAGATCAGATTTCTTATATCTTAGTGCTAGATGAGAAGCAGGGTGACACCTATTATTTCCGTCAAACCGAAGTTGAGGTAGTTCAAGAAAGTGAAGGATTTTCATTAGTGCAATTCAATACCGACATGGCGGCCGATACGCAGTTTTTAACTAAAGGAGTGTTTAATTTATTAGGAGAGTAATCATGGAAGCAAGGATGCCAGAAAAGCATTACATCTATAGAAGTGGGTGGCTTAGGGCGGCAGTACTTGGTGCAAACGACGGGATTCTGTCTACAGCGAGTATCGTTATAGGAGTTGCGGCTGCAAGTACCACTAGAGAGCCTGTATTACTTGCAGGTGTTGCCGGCTTAGTGGCTGGGGCATTATCCATGGCAGCTGGAGAGTACGTATCTGTTAGTTCGCAAACAGATGTAGAGAAGTCTGATCTTGCCCGTGAGCAGCGCGAACTTATAGAAACACCACATGAGGAGCTCCTAGAGCTAGCAAAAATATATGAGCGTCGTGGTCTCAGTCCAGAGACTGCGCTAGAAGTTGCGACCCAATTAACAGCTCATAATGCCTTAGAAGCGCACGCAAGAGATGAACTAGGAATACATGAAATGACGGAGGCAAAACCATTGCAAGCAGCACTTTCTTCTGGTGTGGCTTTTACAGTGGGTGGTTTTTTACCTGTACTGGTTGCTTTTATGGCGCCTTTAGAGATGATGGAATATGTGCAATATATAGCTGCCATTTTATTTTTAATCATTTTAGGTGTCGTGTCAGCAAAGGCTGGAGGGTCAAGCTCTACAAAGGCCGTGCTTAGAATTACTTTCTGGGGTACGCTAGCTATGGGATTAACTGCCCTTATAGGTAATTTCTTTAATGTGAGTATTTAATTGTGAGTTGATTATCGAGGGTGTTAGTGTGTTTAAGAACGACTGAGCAAAAGATTGTGCGCAGTAATATAGGTTGCTAGTTTTATTACCGCAGGTTTTAAGCTTGTGATGGACTAGATTGTAAAGTATCTTCGCGCGTTCATGTCAGTGCGCGTTACGTGCTAAAACAATAAAAAATAATGGAAATCAATCCTACAGAAATTGTCGGTTACCTAGCAAGCCTTTTTGTGTTGCTATCATTTTTAAATAAAGATTTGCGCAAATTGCGTATTGTAAACTCTATAGGCTGTGCATTATTTGTAACGTACGGAGTGTTATTAGGTAGTATTCCTATCATTATTACTAATCTTGCAATACTATTTGTAAACGGATATTACCTATTTATAAAGAAGGGTTAAGGTATCTTGTTGTGTCACAGGGCTTAGGGTGAATAAGGGGAAGAATAGCTTAAGCTACGCTTTTTTCATCTAAAGTTGCACATTGTTGAGTATAAATTTTCATAAATCCTTGTAAATTAGTATGGGTTCGTTTATATTCGCCAAAATTTGAAATACTGTATGAAATTAATGGAAGAAGCGGTGGCTTTTGAAAATGCTTCAATGAGCAATATGTCCACCAGTGATCGCGTTGCTGCTTCAAGAGAGGCAAAACGACTCATTCTTGCACTGAATGAGATTTTTAAAGAGACAAAAGACTCTGAAATAATGGACGCCATGAAGCGTCTCACCGAAAAGAAAAAAAAGATAGAAAAACGCTTGAAGGGTAGACCTGATAGTATGTAAAATAAAAGAGGCCTCACTTGTGACGGTCTCTTTTTTATTGAACCCCTTTTTAAGCGTGTGGCTATGCAACCAGACAACTTTACAAACGAATTTTTTGGCATTGGGATACAGAATGGTAAAACACCAGAAAATCTAGGTGTTTTATGGCGCTCTGCTCAAAACCTAGGAGCTAGTTTTATTTTTACCATCGGTAATAGATATGCAAAGCAATCTAGTGATACGCATAATGCGGTAAAGGCAATGCCGTATTACCATTATGATACCTTTGATGACTTTTTTAAGCACTTGCCTAAAGGTGTACGCATTGTAGGTGTAGAGCTTGATGATCGCGCAGAGACGCTAGAGACCTTTCATCACCCGCGTCGTTGCGTTTACTTATTGGGTGCAGAAGATCATGGTCTTACTAATGAGGCTATAGATAAGTCGCATTTTCTTATAAAATTCCCATCTACATTAAGTCTCAATGTTTCGGTGGCGGGAAGTATTGTGCTTTACGATAGGACTAGGGTAAAGCCTAGATCTTGATGAGTTACGCTTTCGCGAAAGCGTACTTATAGAATTTGTAAACTCCAATTATATATTTATTCATCTATTACCTCAGTTCTCACTGAGGAGCAAGCGCAACGTGGCAATTTAAAGTATCTTTGCCAAAAATAATTTATTATGTCTCATAAAGCAGGATTTGTAAACATCATCGGTAACCCTAATGTGGGTAAAAGTACGCTTATGAATGCCTTTGTGGGCGAGCGTCTTAGTATCATCACCTCAAAAGCGCAGACTACGCGTCACCGTATTTTAGGTATTGTAAATGGGGAGGATTTCCAGATGCTATTGAGTGATACGCCTGGTATTATAAAACCGGCATATGAGTTACAGGCTTCTATGATGGACTTTGTAAAAAGTGCTTTTGAAGATGCAGATGTACTTTTATATATTGTAGAGCTGGGTGAGAAAGAGCTTAAAGATGAGGCATTTTTTAATAAAATACGCGGTTCAAAAATTCCTGTTTTATTACTTATTAATAAAATAGATAAAGGAAACGAAGAGACACTAGCAGAGGCATTGAAGTTATGGTCTGAAAAAGTGCCAAATGCTGAGGTGTTTGCTATATCTGCACTCGAGAGCTTTGGCGTGCCGCAAGTGTTTAATAGAATTATCGAGCTCTTGCCGGAGTCACCAGCTTTTTATCCTAAGGACCAACTTACAGATAAGCCAGAGCGCTTTTTTGTAAACGAGATCATCCGTGAGAAAATCTTGATGCACTACAAAAAGGAAATTCCTTATGCTGTAGAGATTGATACAGAAGATTTCTTTGAGGAGGATGAGATCATCCGCATGCGATCAGTAATTATGGTGGAGCGTGATAGCCAGAAGGGAATTATCATTGGACATAAAGGAACTGCTCTTAAAAGAGTAGGTGTAGAGGCTAGAAAGGATTTGCAGAAATTCTTTGGCAAGCAGGTGCACATTGAACTTTATGTGAAAGTAAATAAGAACTGGAGAAGTAATTCTAACCAGCTTAAGCGTTTTGGTTACAACCAGAAGTAGTATAAGTACGCTTTCGCGAAAGCGTAAGTTTACAAAGCATTACGGCCACACCGACTGATTCATGAATAGAAAACTTAAAAATAGCGAACTCAACCGAAAATCTGTTTCCGACTTCAAGGAGGCAAAAAAGACGCCTATAATTATCGTACTGGACAATATACGTAGTCTTAATAATGTAGGGTCCGTTTTCCGCACTTCAGATGCTTTTCTTGTAGAGAAAATCTATCTCTGTGGCATTACCGCAACGCCACCGCATCGCGATATACAAAAGACAGCCTTAGGAGCAACAGATGCTGTAGCATGGGAATATGTAGAGGACAGTGTTTCTCTTGTGCAACAATTAAAAGAGGATGGTGTTCATGTGTGTGCGATAGAGCAAGCAGAAGGAGCAGTAATGCTTGATAAATTTATGCCTACTACTGGTGAGAAGTATGCCGTTGTTTTTGGTAACGAAGTAAAGGGTGTTCAGCAAGAAATTGTGTCTCTAAGTAATACTGTTATTGAAATACCACAGGTGGGTACAAAGCACTCTCTTAATATTTCTGTGAGCGCTGGGGTAGTTATCTGGGACTTATTCAGCAAGTTAGGAGTTTCTTAATGATTTGTTAAGCTGTTATTTAACAGTGGGTTAAGAATGTGATCGCATTTTTTGTTTATCTTTATCTAACAAAAACTAAACAACATGTCAAAATTCACAATGCCTATCAGATTTGCTTTTGCAATGAGCGGTGGCCTCATAGCGTACTTCTTAGTACTTTCTCTATTTAACTTACATACTAATGTGCTATTCTCACTTTTTAATGGAGTGATTGTAGGTTTTGGGATATACGAGGTTATTAAGTATACACAAATTAAAAACGGAGCTACATATAGCTATACCGACGGGATGGTAAATGGAGTTGTCTCGGGATTTGTAGCAACCATCATCTTTACAGGATTTTTTGCATTATATGCAGGAAATATAAATCCAGAATTTCTAGACGGTCTAATTGGACCTTGGGAGCAAACGTATAATACGAGTATAGGTTCTGTGGTGTTTACAGTAGCGATTGCAGGTTTTGCAACTGCGGTATGTTTATCGCTCTGCTTTATGCAACTATTCAAGCCAAGTTGGAATACAGAAGGAACAAAGAAAGTATTAAAAGATAGGGGAGACTCTGTGCGAGTATAATTACTTAACAATAGAAAACAAAAAAAACCGCCAATTGGCGGTTTTTTGTTTTGTGATAGTCTGTTTTAGTTAACTCTAGTGTAAGTCTGCACTATACTTATCATAGATGAAAGCCCTTCTACTCCTAAATCTTGGTCTCCCTCTAGTCTAAGTGTTAATGTTGTGTCATTGAGAGTTGTAATGGTATATGTGGACGCTGAGGCAGCACCAATTATTTCAAGATCGCCAGTCGTGGTCGCTGGTTCTCCAGTTAAAGTAAGCTGATCGCCTTCTAAAGCCCATTCACCCTCTGCATTATTAACCGTTATGGTATCACTTTCAGTTGTAACATTCCCGTTAATATCTGATAAAATGGTTATGTCATAAGAGCCGTTTGCTAAAACTACATTATCGTCGTTAAAAATAATGTTAAGGTCAAAATTAGATCCAGTTGATGTAATTTCGGTATTTAATTCAATTCCTTGCACATCACCACTAAAGCTGTTTTCTTGTGTTGATGATGTAAGTGACCATGTTCCAATAAGGTTTTCTTCACTTACATTGTTACTCCCGCCGTCATCATCTGTAGAGCAAGATGCAAGTGTAAATGTTAAGATGATTAATGTGATGATTGATTTTAAATGTTTCATTGTTAATTGATTGATTAGTTAAGTGGGCGAAAATATACCTACAATCGTTAAAGTGCAAATAAAAACGTTAAAATATTTTATGCTTCTAGCAGCTTATTGCTTTAGATAGTGTTATTGCGCTGATGAGTAGGTATTTGTTGTCTGAGCTTTGTAAGAATGAGACGTGGTGCTGGGTATTTGTTGTAGGTTAATTTTTAATTTTCTGTAAGAATGTATTTGTAGAGTGATATTATTATATAAAAACAAATGATGCTTATTGTAAATCTTAAGATAAATAGTATATTTGCACCCGCTTAAACTGAGAGGTTTGGGCTATTATTAGTGTAATAACAATATTTAATTAATCGCTATGTACGCAATTGTAGAGATAGCAGGGCAGCAATTTAAAGTTGCAAAAGACCAAAAAGTCTTTGTTAACCGCCTATCTACCGAAGAAGGAAAAACTGTCGATTTCGACAAAGTACTTTTGGTAGGAGACGGATCTAACATCACTTTAGGCGCCCCAGCTATAGATGGAGCTCTAGTAGGAGCAAAAGTCTTAAGACACCTTAAAGGTGACAAAGTAATCGTTTTCAAAAAGAAAAGACGTAAAGGATACCGTGTAAAAAACGGACACCGCCAGTCTCTTACTGAAATCGTAATTGAAAGTATCGCTACTTCTGGAGCTAAGAAAGCTGCTCCTAAGAAAGAAGAGAAAAAAGCTGAACCTAAAGCTGCTGCTCCTGTAAAGGAAACTGCTCCTAAGGCTACTGCAAAAAAATCTTCTAAAGCAGACGATCTTAAAAAAGTAGAGGGTATCGGACCTAAAATTGCTGAAACTCTTGTAGAGGCAGGAATTTCAACTTTTGCAGAACTTGCAAAAACTGATGCTGCTAAGATTTCTGAAATTATCGCAGGTGTACGTGGAAATCACGTAACTGACACATGGCCAGCACAAGCACAACTTGCTGCAGATGGTAAGTGGGATGAGCTTAAGAAATGGCAAGACGAATTAGACGGTGGTAAAGCTTAATTGCTATACTATCAAGTATAACTTATAAAACCGAAACAAGATGGCTCACAAAAAAGGAGTTGGTAGTTCTAAAAACGGTCGCGAATCAGAATCAAAACGCTTAGGTGTTAAGATCTTTGGAGGACAAGCTGCAATCGCAGGGAACATCATCGTACGTCAAAGAGGTAATACGCATCACCCAGGTGAGAACGTATACGGAGGAAAAGATCACACACTACACGCAAGAGTAGATGGTGTTGTGAAATTCCAAAAGAAAAAAGACAACAAATCTTACGTTTCTATCGTGCCTTTTGAGGCATAATAAACGAGGATAGTTTCTCAATTATCATATAAAACCCTTACCGCAATGCGGTAAGGGTTTTCTTGGTTGTACTCAGTTCAATAAGTATTTGTGGTTTTGGTATATTGTTTGATGCGTTACGTAAAACACATTAAATGAGATATATACTAGGTTTATTCTGTTTGGTTATTTTGCAATCTTGCTTTCCAGTAGCAATAGCTCCTGACCTCAGTAATGGCTCCATTAAAAAAGCCAAGAAGTTTAATAAAAAGCTGCCTAAGAGGTATTCATACATCTTCACAGACCCAAAAGATGCAGATGAGTTTTATACTTACGTAAATACAAAGTATGATCTACAGCACAATTATGTAGAAGATAATGTGCCAGTAGTGCTTGATGGAAATAATTACTATGTCTCGTTTTATGAAGTGAGTAAGAATACAAAAACTGTCAATTTACTAAGACCGTTAGCAAATAAGATGTTGGAGGAAAATGGAATAGGTCCTGTATTTAATGATGATCCTATTAGAATTTATGGCGACACATGGTATATCGCGCTTCTTATCACAGATGAGGACTTTAATGATGGTCTTAATCCATCATATGCAAATTTTGCAAGGGTAGAGGAGTTTGCTTCCTCATTGCACAAAGAATATTACAGCATGCGTAATTACAAGCAAGCGATTTTAACCGTAAAAAGGGATTAGCGATTAATCTTGTACAATGCTATCTGTTCCTAAGTATCCATCATCCCTGTTATAATACCAAGCGCGGTTTTTAGGCATTTTAATGCCTTCGATGATAGCTATTTCATCAAGAAGAATATACTCGCCTGTGGTCTCATCTGTGCCTTTGAAAAATTGATACAGTTCTAGAGCATACGTAGATGGGTTAAAGTAAAATTGCCAAATATCTGAACCTACAGCCTTATCATAGGTTACTTTTACCATGATATACTTTTTCCCTTTGAAAGTGACGCTTTTCACCGTAGGATCTATCTGAGTGCCTGGATCATTAAGCTTCATAGGAAGCCCGTATAAGTATGAGTAGTAATCGCGATACATTCTCGTTCTCTCACAATCTTGGCTATTGGTGGTAGTGGTGATTATTTCTCCAGTCTCATCTGTATATTTACAAGTGTCATTGCTTATCTCCCTAAACGAAGTTGCATCTTCCTGTTCTGTGGTGAGATTAAAATATTCATTGGGAATGTCTAGTGTGATAACGCTCTTTCTAGAAGCTTTTTCTGGCATATCAAGTGCCAAGGTAAATTCCCCTTGAAAGGTTGACCAATTGTCATTAGGGTCATGAAATGCTATTGATTTTTTAATAATCTCAGCCCCCGTAACAGGTCTTAAAGATTGTGCGTTTGCAAAGTCCGCTTTCGCGAAAGCGAGACAAAAAACAATACTCGTTATTAATAATTTTTTCATACCTATGTTTTGAAGATGAAGATACACATTGCTTTTTGGATTATCCTAACTAACTTTAGTATGCTCTTAACAGCACAGCAAGCAGATAAACCCTACTTTGAAAGTATGACAGAGAAAGATGTAATACCTACTGAGGATGCAGTGCTCAACCTTGAGAATAAAGTAATTCCTAAAGAAATTTATAATGAAGCTATACTTGCTTTAGAGCATTATCCAGAGTTGTGGAATACAGCAATAACTTTTCAGTTTAAAGACAATATAAAAAAGTCGACAATGCAGGCGCAGCCGCGTTGGGCTAGTTTTTTAAAGTCTCGTAAAAAACGTGAATATATAATTCTTATTTCGAGAACGATACAAATAGATCAAGACGAGCTCAGTTTTTCTGAAGTGCCAAGTGATGTGGTTACGGGATGGTTAGGGCATGAGCTAGGTCATGTAATGGATTATAGGGAACGTTCTGGGTTTGGGATGTTAGTTTTTGGAGTGAAGTATTTATATTCTGGCGCTCATATTAAAGAAGTAGAACGTACCGCAGATGTCTATGCCATTACGCATGGAATGGGAACTTATATTTTAAAAACTAAAAACTTTATACTCGACCATGCAAATATTTCTGAGGCTTATAAAGAACGCCTGCGCAGTTTATACATGTCGCCAGAAGAAGTCATGCACCTGCTGGAACATGACTAGCAAGCATATTCATATAAAAAACGGGTATCACTATTATGATACCCGTTTTTTATGGGTGATTTTTTATGAAATTATTGCTTAGCAACAAAGGCTTCAAAGGCTTCAAATTTCTCTTCATCCATCACTTTCTCCATTTTTACTTGTCCTCCTTTTTTCTTGTTTTGACCACTCCATTCGTGAAAAATATTAGGGTCAATAGTGGTAACTTTTACTCCTTTGAGAGATTTTCCTCTAGCCACTTTATAATTCTTGTTTGCTTCTTTCAAACTTTTATCTAGAGCCTCTGCAAGTTCGCTTTCATTTGTAGTCGCCGTTGTGCCTAGATACCAGCAGTGGTAAAACTCTCCATCTATCTTTTTTGCACTTAGCGTAAATTCCGGAATTTCAATATCAAATTGTTCTTCAAGTTCTCTTAGGGCTACTTCCATTTTATTTACAGAAAGTTGAGAGCCAACTACGTTTAAGAAAAACTTAGTTCGTCCTGTGATTTTAATTTCTGCGCGTTCCACATCTGTAAAGGCGATAGTGTCGCCTATTAGATATCTCCATGCGCCAGAAACAGTACTTATGATAAGCACGTAGTCTACATCTGTTTCTACTTCTTTTAAAGTAAGAGATGGAGCATCTTGTGATAGCGAGCCGTCATTATTAATATATTCTGGAGTAAAGGGTACAAATTCAAAGTAAATACCAGCATTAGTAGAGAGCTTCATAGAGGAAGTCTCAGGCCTGCTCTGGTAAGCCATAAATCCTTCTGATGCAAGGTAAGTGTCGATTACTGTAATATCTCTTCCTAGTAGTTGTCTAAAGCTCTTTTCGTAAGGTTTAAAGGCTACGCCTCCACTTGTAAAAACTTGTAGATTGGGCCATATCTCATGGATATTTTCTACATTATGATAAGCAATTACTTCTTTAAGCATAAGCTCCATCCATGATGGAATCCCGCTCAGTGCGCCTATGTCCCAATTTTTGGCTCTTTCTGCAATGGTTTTTACGCGTTCATCCCAGTTTTCAATTTTGGCGATATCTTCTCCTGGCTTGTAAAATCCTTTAAACCAAAAAGGAATATTACTCGCTGTAATACCACTTATTTCACCCTCAAGAAATTCGTCATGTTCGATAAGATCTGTGGAACTACCTAGAGCCATTACTTCTTTATCAAAAAAATCTGTTGGCAAATCATAATGAGCTAGTGCAGATACTTGAGCAAGACTGGTGCTTCTTATGGCAGCAACCATTTCTTCGGTAACTGGAATTCTTTTGCTCGTTTTTCCAGTTGTACCACTAGAAAGTGCAAAATAGTGAGGTTTTCCAGGCCATGTTATATCTTCTAATCCATGTTTTATGCGATCCCACCACATACTGTCCATCTGGTTATAATCATGATAGGGAACCATTTTTGAAAATGCAGCTGCTTGGTCTTCTTCCTCTAGTAGCTGAGAAAACCCATAATACTTTCCAAAGGCAGTATCCTTTGCAGTATCCAGCATATCTGCTAGAACCTGTTCCTGCTCTTGAATAGGATTAATGTCTGAGGATAATGTGTCCTTTAAGTCAATTGCACTTTTTATTATAGATCCTAGAATAGCCATGGTTGTGATTGTTTTTACAAATATGTTAAATCTCACTATAAAGTTAATATAGATTGTAGCAAGTTTAACCCGATGTTAAGGAAGAATTGTGAAAAGAAATAGCCACTCTTTGCAGAGTGGCTATTGATATTGTTAGATATTTATGAAAGCCTAACCACAGTCACCTATACGATCCCAGCTAGTTGATAAACGTTCATAAAGTCCGCCTTGGTAGGTCACAAAATCACCTACACTATAACTTTGATTACCATTATATGCTGGCACACCTTCGCATATATCTGCTGGCGGTTGATTGCTTCCGCAAGGACCTAGGTTTGTCCAACCTCCATTTACACGTTCATAAAGATTGCCTTGGTAAGTCACTTGATTGCCTATAGTATAATTTGTGTTGCTATTGTATGTAGCTACACCATCGCAAATGTCTCCACTATTGCTTCCGTCGCCACCATCACCTGGGTACATGATATTGATGCCAGTAATATCTCCATTAGAGAGTGCTGTGCGGTTTGTAGTATATGTGGAACCATCTTTTTTTGTGATGGTAGGTTGGCCATTTTTGCTAAAAGCAAAAGAGCTATAAAGCATTACGGAATTAAAATCAAGCTGATTTGTATACTCAGTTCCATCTTGTCCTTGTGCAACATATGTTAGAAAGTTATAATCCACTCCATCTTGTACATTGTTTAGGTTGATGGTGAGATAGTCATCACGATCTGCGCGACTTTGTTCGTGCCATAAACCTACTGCATGACCTATTTCATGAATGGTGCTGCCCGTAGAGCAACCGCTTGCAAGTGTGATTTCTTGACGGCCACCTATGCGCCCCACATAAGAAGAACAACCCCTGCCAGGAGTGAAGTACACGTAGTCTGCTTGATTTGTGCGTTGTACAAAACGTACAGAGGTACTCGCCTCCCAGTTTGCTATTGCATTTGTAACACGAGCTTGATTAGGAAGGTTAGGATTTATAGTATAATAAACAGTATTATTTGCCCATCTACCTCCGGTGCGTCCAGTGCTACGCGTAGCATCTGTGCTTTCTTGTAGTTGATTTTTTGAGAAAATTATATCTCCCTCAAAAACGTAGGTGTCATTTATCGTTGCGACTTCTAAGTTATTTAAACCGTAAAATAGGTTTTGAGATTGTCCCTTTTGACCTGGGAAGGCTTCTTCTGCTTCCTCGATATCATTTGATTGGATTTCTACAGCTGCATTTTCTGTGTCAATAGTTTCATTGATATCTTCTTTTTCACAAGAATTAAATAGAGATAATGATAAGGCACAGGCGACTGCTAGATGAAAATTTTTCATAATTGGATTTTAAATTAAAAAGGTTAATTCCAAAATCACTTATCGCGGCCGCAGAAAGTTGTCTTGAATGTTTGTATGAGTACAGCAAAGAATTACTGTTATGGTTACAAATATTTAAACGTGAGAAAATTCTTATTGGATTATATGAATTTTGTTAAAAAATATAGATTACTGATTAACAATTATTTAAAGTGCATAATCGTTAAAATTTTAACATTTAGCTTAAGTTTATAAGAAGATATAGTGCTTAAAATTTACGCTTATTTTAAATACAAGCAATTATATTGATAATCAATAATCCCTTTTCCTGCATTGAGTACATCTGCTCCTAGAATTCCATGGACGGGAGCGGCATCATGATTTTTCAGTGCTGTATTTACATGTGACATATCAAAGAGGACGATGTCTAGTTTTTTATATTTCCATTTTTGAATGGTAATGGTATTTTTTCGCGAAAGCTTAGTGATCATATCTGTCGCGCCAGCACCTGCGGCTAGGACTTCACTGTCTTCAGAAAGTAGCCCAAACAACGCTGCAAACTCAAAATCTATACACGAACTAGAAGCTCCCGTATCAAGTATGAAGGAACCTTCTACACCATTAATTCTTGCTTTCATTTCAAGATGATTAGTCACGGTAGGGAAAAGGCGTGAACGGCAATATTTTTTTGAAAGTAGAAACTCGCGTAGTGAAGGCATATTTATTAGTGTATTACTCAAAAATACTACAATCCTATAGACTTGTAGCTTTGTAAAGCATTGCTCAAGTTTATGTGTTTTCCCTTCTCTCTTTTCTATGCGCTAGCTATTTTTGTGGTCTATGAATTTTACAGATACCCATACCCATTTATACAGCGAGTCCTTTGATGAAGATCAGGACGTGATGATACAACGAGCAATTGACGCTGGCGTAAATAGATTTTTTATTCCTGCGATAGACTCTGAGTATACAGAGCGTATGTATGCGTTAGAAAAAAACTATCCAGATCATATGTTTTTAATGGCGGGTCTACATCCTACGCATGTTAAGGAGAATTACGAAGAAGAGCTGGCGCATGTGGAAGCACAATTTGCCGCTCGTGATTTTTATGCAGTAGGGGAGATAGGGATAGATTTGTATTGGGATAAGTCTACTTTAGAAATTCAGCGAGATGCTTTCAAACGACAAATACAACTGGCCAAAAAATATAAAAAACCTATCGTTATACATTGTAGAGAGGCATTTGACGAAGTTTTTGAAGTGCTAGAAAGTGAGAAAGGAGATGATCTCTTTGGGATATTTCACTGCTTTTCTGGAACTAAAGAACAAGCAGAGCAGGCCATCAGTTACAACATGAAACTTGGGATAGGTGGCGTAGCAACTTTTAAAAATGGTAAAATCGATAAGTTTCTTGCAGAGATTCCTTTATCACATATTGTATTAGAAACAGATGCGCCGTATTTGAGCCCTGTGCCGTATCGTGGTAAACGCAATGAGAGTAGCTACGTAGTTTTGGTAGCCGAAAAGCTGGCAACAATTTATCAAAAACCTTTAGATGAAATCGCTGCAATAACTACTAGTAATGCAGATGCAGTGTTTTTTACAAAGCGTGCATAGTATCTTCTTGTAAATAGTAGATGAAGACTCAAAATATTTTGTTCTTTTGTGACAAACAATCCAGACTATTTTGAATAGATACGACCATATACGACCTTATAATGATAATGAAGTAAATCAGGCTTTACTTCACGCAGCAAGACATCCTATGTTTAGGATTTTACTGCAATTTACATTTCCAGATAAAACACAAGAAGAAATTGTCGAAGTACTCAGTACCTGCTTTTCAATAGCCGACTTTCAAGAAAAAGTTATCTATAAATCAGTAACAAATTTACTTGATAAAAGTGCCGAGGATTTCACGTGTAGTGGGTTTGATACGCTTTCGCGAAAGCGGTCTTATTTATACCTATCAAATCATCGTGATATAGTACTTGATACGTCATTACTTAATATGACGCTTATAGATCATGGTCTTATAACAACGGCCTCTGCGATAGGAGATAACCTTGTGCAAAAAGATTTTTTAATGGAGCTGTCTAAGCTCAATAGAAACTTCTTGGTGTTAAGAGGGCAGTCACCACGTGAGATGCTTATGAGTTCTAAACTCTTGTCTCAATATATTAAGCACTTGCTAGTAGAAAATAGATCTGTGTGGGTAGCCCAGCGAGAAGGACGAACAAAAGACGGACTCGATAAAACGCAGCAAGGCGTACTCAAGATGATCACCATTGCTCGTGGTAAAACACCACTAATGCAATACCTCAAAGAACTTAACATAGTAGGAGTCGCAATCTCTTATGAGTATGACCCTACAGATATTTTGAAGGTACCCGAAATTGTGGCAAAACAAGAAAATGTACCTTACATAAAAACGGCAAACGAAGATTTCAATAGCATCCTAAAAGGTGCGCTAGGTAATAAACGCAATATCCATATAGCAGCTGCACCTATGTCAGAGGAAATTTATGATCAAATTGCTCAGGATTATACAAGTGATAATGATAAGTTACAAGCGTTTGCCAGTGCGCTAGATACCATCATATGGAAAAACTACAAGTTGTGGCCATCTAATTATATAGCATACGATCTATATTACAAGAGTGACAAGTACAGCGCTCATTATGATGAGAAAGAATTACGTCATTTTGAACGTAGGTTAGAAGTGCGAGTAGATAAAGAAAAGCAGATAGAAGTAGACAGTTTCTTATTAATGTATGCAAACCCAGTAGTACAATCAGAAAAAGTATGAGCAAGGCTAAGATTCTCTTAATATATACAGGTGGTACCATAGGTATGATCAAAGATTATGAAACGGGAGCTTTAAAGGCTTTCAACTTTAATGAATTGCTTGAAAAAATCCCAGAGCTTAGGTTGCTAGATTGTGATATAAGCACCGCCTCATTTGATACCGTGATTGATTCGTCAAACATGAATCCTACCTATTGGAACGAGCTTTGTGATTTTATTAAAAAGGGTTACGATATCTATGATGGTTTTGTAGTGCTGCACGGTAGCGATACCATGAGTTATAGCGCATCTGCCATAAGCTTTATGCTAGAAAATCTTTCTAAGCCTGTGGTGTTTACGGGATCACAGCTTCCTATAGGAGATTTACGCACAGATGCAAAAGAAAATTTAATTACTGCAGTTCAAGTAGCTGCTTTGAGAAAACGTAATAAACCACTTATAACTGAGGTGTGTCTCTATTTTGAGTACAAGCTATACAGAGCAAATCGCACTTCAAAAATAAGTGCCGAAAATTTTGAAGCATTTACTTCTCCTAATTACCCAGAACTCCTCACCTCAGGAGTACATCTCACCATAAACGAAGACGCACTTTGGAAACCGAATAAAAAGGCTCTTAAAGTTCATAGAACATTAGTTACAGAGATTCTACTACTTAAAATATATCCTGGTATTTCGCAATGCTTAGTAGAAGCCATGCTTAATATTCCGTGCACGCGTGGTGTGGTTCTAGAAACTTTTGGAGCAGGAAACACATCTACGCAATCTTGGTTTGTAGATGCCCTCAAAGCAACCATTAAACGAGGAGTCCCTATTGTTAATATCACACAGTGTATCTCTGGTAGTGTGCATATGGGCAATTATGAGACTAGTGTCGCATTAAAGAAGATGGGCGTTATTAATGGAGGCGATATGACTACAGAAGCAGCCACCACAAAGATGATGTATTTACTAGGGCAGGAGCTGGGGCCTAAAGTGTTTAAGACAGTCTTTGAAACTTCTTTACGAGGAGAGCTCACATAAAGTGTGTAACTCTTGAATGAGTTATTATTTTTTTGTTATTTCGCAATCCTTTAGAAAGTGTATGATTTATACGCTTTCGCGAAAATTTGAAACACCTACAACAGTGAGTTGTAATCAGATGTCGTTAAGGATAAATAGATGTAGAGCACTCGCTTTACAACAAAAATAGAGAGGTGGCCGAGTGGCTTAAGGCGCACGCCTGGAAAGCGTGTATACGGCAACGTATCGAGGGTTCGAATCCCTTCCTCTCTGCTGTAAGTGCTATACTTTTGAGTGTAGCACTTTTTTTATGACCTAACATATACTACGTGTATATGTGTAATAGTGGTGTGTAGTTTTGTATGTAATCAAATTATAATTTATTAAATGTTGTTTTTTTTCTCATAAAGAAGGAAATGAACCTTTTCAAAATATTGAAATATGAGTAACTTTTAATTGTAACGGCATCAATTATTAGCACTTAATCTATTAAAATTGTCATTTTGTCGAAATTGACATGTTAATTGTTAATAACCTTGTGATAAATCATTGGGGTCATTTTAAAGTTAACTATCTTTCTTGCCTGAATAAAATCTAGTGTTAAACACATTGAATACTAGTTAAAAATACTAACTGACCCAAATCCTAACTAAATCATCACGTATGATTCATAAAACTACCCATTCAAAACTATCGTCTTATTTATTATTCTTGTTATTGCTATTGTTTAATAGTATTGATAGTAATGCACAAATCTTTCCTGGAATAAATCCTCCAGTTGGACCAACTGCCGGACCGGGAAACCCAGATGCTATTGTAGCTGTAAATGCGGTACTCGAAGGTGATACTTATGTGGTAAATGGAGTTGAGGCGTGTATTACTGGTGGAGGTGGCAATAATAATAGCCCAGGTGAAAACCCAGAATGGCGTTTTGATATTATCATTCCAAACGCATCAGAGGTGTTGCCTGTCTCTGAAGATATAGAAATAAGAGTATGTCGTCGTGGTGATTTTGGTCAATCTGGTGAAGGTCTTCGCATTCTCGATGAAAATTTAAATTTACTGGGAGTTATACCAGGTGATCAATCTGGTGCAAACACAGATTGTTCTGAGGGGCCTATTTGTCTTACTGTAACTATATCATCTTGCGCATTTAACGAACAAGCACGCGCCGACTTAGCATCTAGTGACGGTGTTTTTAGTCTAACACTCGATGCGAGAAATGTAGGTGGTGCTGGTGGTACCGTAGGAGATTTTTGTAATGTACCCCCTGGACCTCAGGCTGATAGTACACCTGGGGGTTGTCCGGGTCCAAATTGTGCTGAATTCTCTCAAGTTACAACGGTTACAGTAGGTGGGAATACTATTCAAGGTTTTGAAAGACAAAATAATGGCGGTCCAATGGTTAATTCAACAGCTACTGCGGCAAATTGTGTTTTCATTGATTATTTTATATTTCCACAAGGCGGACTGGAATTTACAATTGATGGTACAGATGCAGATGACCTTGATGGGGAAGATTATTGCGTCGGGGAGTCAGTATTCATTCCATCTGCTTCTGGTGCTGGACAGCAATTTTCCGTTTCAATTGATGGAGGTCCAAGGCAAACTATAGGAGGAGGGGGAATGGATACTAATTATACATTCACCGCGCCTGGAATGTATGAGATTTGTAATATTATCGATCCAGGTGGATGTGCTGAGGAAAAATGTATTATGCTTAATGTAGTAGCAGCTCCTATAGGAGAAGCGGGTCCAGATGAAGAGATTTGTGAAACTGAGTTAACATATAGCCTTACAGGTGCAAATGTAGTAGCAGATAATATATTATGGGAAACTACTGGAGATGGAGCTTTTAATAATGTGGCTGCAACTAATCCAGTTTATACGTTAGGATCGGCAGATCAAAGTGCAACGTCTATACAGCTATCTGTAACAGTATCTAATACAGATATGATTTGTGATCCTACAACAGATAGTCTTACACTAACAAGAATAGAAGAAGCAACGGTTGAGGCAGGAAATAACATTGCATTATGTAATGATTTTGGTAGCTACATACTTTCAAATGCTTCTATAGGTGGAGGGGCAACTACGGGTCTGTGGACCATTACACAACCAACCGGTGGTGACGGAGTAGTTAATCCAGCAACCGCAACACCAAATCCGGAAAGTGCTAGTTTTTCTGCAACAGTACCGGGCGATTATATATTAACATTAACGACAAACACGGATACTCCATGTCCTGTAATTTCCGATACCGTTACAATAACGGTAGATGAAGCTCCTACTGCAAGTGTGGGTACAGAAAAAGCAGCTACGATTTGTTCAATTGATATGTATCAATTTACAGATGGTACTTCTTCAATAGGAGGAACTCCATCAGATGTAATCAGTTGGTCAACTAGTGGTAATGGTGTATTTAGTAGTCTCACCGCTGAAAATCCAACGTATACCCCTAGTGCTGATGATATTGCGGCAACTACAATAACTCTAACTAAGACAGTGACCGGAACAGGTGGTTGTGGAGCAACAACCGCTTCTGATGATTTTGTTTTGTCTATCAATACAGATCCAACTGTTGAGGCTGGAAATGACATAACGTTATGTATAGATTTTGCTAGCTACCAGCTCGTGGGTTCGTCTATAGGCGGAGGAGCTACAACTGGCACTTGGACAGTAAGTACAAATCCTGGGGATGGTGCTGTTGCACCTAATACAGCTACATCTTCGCCTGATACCGCCAATTTTACAGCAACTACCGCCGGAATTTATGTGTTAACATTAACTACAGATGCAGCTGCTCCTTGTATTCCAGTAGAGGATACGTTAACAATTACTGTGGTCGAACCACAGTTAAATTCTATTCAAGATTTAATTGGTTGCGCAGTATCTGGAGCGGAGCTTAATGCAAATAATGCTATAGATTCTGATCCAAACATATCAGTTGATTGGTATACTACAGCGACTGGAGGAAGTCCAATAGCTGGTGAGCCTGAACTTACTGCTGCAGGATCAATATCTTATTTTGCTGAAATTTCAGATTCGAGTATTCCGTGTACTAACCCTGTAAGAGAAGAAGTGGTCCTTACATTAGTAGATCCTCCGTTTCCTGATTTTGCGGAAGCAGTATGTTCTGGTGAACAATTAAATATCGATGTATCAAGCGTTACACCGTCTTATACTGTTGTGTCATCAGATGAACTGAATGTGCCTGCAGCTGCAAATCGAAATACTCCTTCTGCAGATGATATAACTGATACTTATATAAATAGGACATCTAATAATGTGACTATTACATATACTTTAACCGTGAGTGATCCGGATCCTTGTACAGGTCAAATATTTGATGTTGTGGTAACGGTTGCTCCTGAGCCTGTAGTTTCAAGTACGTTAGATGAGACAGTTTGTAGCGATGTAGTTATTGGGGTGACCTTAGATGTCGCACCTACAAGTACTCCGGCTGCTTCGTATAGACTTGTAAGTATTACACCTCAAGCGGGCTTAGTTCCTGGAGGGTCTAACGCAGTAATTACAGCAGGATTAGCAGCCAATGCAATTGCTAATGATGCGTTTACAAATACTACAGCAGGAGATTTAACGGTAGAGTATGTTGTGCAAGCTACCTCAAATTCTGGATGTGAAGGAGAAACGGAAACAATTACCGTAACTATAGCACCAGCACCAGAAGTGGATGCTGGTCCAGCCTCAGCTGTCATCTGTTATGACGAAATGTATACAGTAACTGGAAGCACATCTAGTAATGGAACGATAATATGGAGTACTAGTGGATCTGGATCGTTCTCAGATAATACAATTGATAATCCAGTATATACTGCGAGCACCTTGGACGTGGATGCTGGTGTAGTGACGTTAACTAAAACAGTAACTGGTGAGGATTCTTGTTCTACAACTAAGGTCTCGGATACTGTTACTTTAACAATCAGTGAAGAGCCAACAGTAGAAGCTGGAGCGGCTACTTCCCTATGTTCTGATAATGGCGCATATACATTAAGTGATGCAACCATCGGTGGCGGAGCTACTATGGGAACTTGGTCACTAACGACCAGTCCTACAGGTGGCGATGGAGCTTTAAGTTCTACAGCAGCAACAGCTACTCCTGAGACAGTAACTTTTACAGCTACGGTACCTGGAGATTACATACTGACATTGACAAGTGACTTTACAGCACCTTGTGTTGCTGTAACAGATACGGTAACAATTACTGTAGAAGATGAACCGACAGTAGCAGTGGCATCCCCAACAGCAACTATCTGTTTTGATGATATGTTTACGGTTGTTGGAAGTACTTCTACCAACGGAACGATTGCTTGGACTACTAGTGGAACAGGTACCTATGACAATGCTACGGCAGAAAACCCAATATATACAGCGAGTACACAAGATGTAAGCGCTGGAGTAGTAACCCTTACAAAGACAGTAACTGGAACAGGAGCTTGTGCTTCGAGTACAGTATCTGCCTCAATAGCATTAACAATCAGTGAAGAGCCAACAGTAGAAGCTGGGGCAGCTGCTTCTCTATGTTCTGATGCTAGTCCTTATACATTAAGTGATGCTACTATTGGCGGCGGAGCGACTATGGGAACTTGGTCACTAACGACAAGTCCTGCAGGTGGTGATGGAGCATTAAGCTCAACTGCTGCAACAGCTACTCCTGAGACAGTAACTTTTACAGCTACGGTACCTGGAGATTATGTATTAACATTAACATCTGACTTTACAGCACCTTGCGTTGCTGCAACAGATACGGTAACCATTACTGTGGAAGATGAGCCAACAGTAGCAGTAGCATCACCAACGGCAACTATTTGTTTTGATGATATGTTTACGGTTGCTGGAAGTACTTCTACTAACGGAACAATTGCTTGGACGACTAGTGGATCTGGTTCATTCTCAGATAATGCGATTGACAATCCTGTTTATACAGCAAGCGCACTTGACGTGGATGCAGGAGTAATAACACTTACCAAAACAGTAACTGGAACTGGAGCCTGTGCTTCGAGTACAGTATCTGCCTCAATAGCCTTAACAATTAGTGAAGAGCCAACAGTGGAAGCTGGTACAGCTGCTTCTTTATGTTCTGATAATGGCGCATATACTTTAAGTGATGCTACCATCGGTGGTGGCGCAACTACTGGAACTTGGTCACTTACGACCAGTCCTGCAACAGGAGATGGAGCATTAAGCTCAACGGTTGCCACCGCTACTCCAGAAACAGTAACTTTTACCGCTACGGTACCTGGAGATTATATACTTACATTAACAAGTGACTTTACAGGACCTTGTGTTGCAGTAACAGATACAGTAACAATTACTGTGGAAGATGAACCAACAGTTGACGCAGGACCAGCTACAGCTGAAATCTGTGAAGATGAAATGTATACAGTTGTAGGAGGTGCGTCTACAAACGGAACAATTGCTTGGACTACAAGTGGAACTGGTAATTTTTCAAGTACAACAGTTGATAACCCAATCTATACTCCAAGTACTTTAGATATTAATTCGGGATCAGTAACGCTTACTAAAACTCTTACGGGATTAGGTGCTTGTTCTTCTTCAATAGTTTCTGATACTACAGTGCTTGCAATTAATTTATTGCCAACACCAACAATTACAGCACCTACTAATGTTTGTACAGGAGAGCCAGCACTAGATCTGACTACTGTAGTTTCTCCTGCTTTTGCGACTGGAGGTGTAGGAACAACTATTACCATAGATGGTGTAGCAAATACAACCTTTGATCCAGCGATTGAAACTCCTGGTCCACACACAATAGAATATACTTTCGTAGACGCTGTTACTGGATGTACAAATTCAGTTACAACTTCGATTATTGCTTGTGCTCCATCACTCGCTCTTGTAAAAACAAGTGCTTATGCAGATACCAATGGTGATGGTGTGGTAAGTCCTGGAGATATGATTGCTTATACCTTTGTGGTGACAAACACAGGTAATGTGACAGTAACATCGATTGATGTAACAGATACTAATTTGACGCCAAGTTTAGTAGGTACGATTGCGAGTCTAGCTCCAATGGCCAACCAAACACTAACGGCTAGTTATACCATTACTCAGGCAGATGTAAATGCAGGAGAGGTGATCAATGAAGCAGTTGCTTCTGGTGAGGATCCTAATGGAAATACGGTAAGTGATGATTCTGATTCTGGTAACCCAGCAGATGATTCTGGAGCTGGTGATGATGATACGGTAACTCCGCTACCATCTTCTTCAGAGCTTACTCTTGTTAAGAGTTCAAGTATAGACATTGCGTCAAATACAATTACTTACACATACACTGTAGAGAATACTGGGAATGTAGCATTATTTGATATAGTACTTGTTGAAACGGCCTTCTCAGGAACTGGTGTTACGCCTGTACCTGTATATACAGGAGGTGGAGTTGACATAGATGGCGATGCAGATGCCTTTGATGCAAATCCAGGAGATATGCTCTTCTTTACAGCTAGCTACTTGCTAACGCAAATTGATATTGATGCTGGTGTAGTTACAAATCAAGCTGAAGTAAACGGTACATCTCCAAATGGAGCGACAGTATCTGATGAGTCTGATTCTGGCAACGATGGTGATAATACTGGTAATGATAATGATCCTACTAATACATTTATACCTCAAGATGCAAGTATGAACCTCAATAAAACGGGCGTACTTGACGATGGAGGTGATGGATTACAAGCTGGTGATATTATTACATACACATTTACTCTAACAAATACTGGAACAACAACAGTTGCAAATCCGGTACTAACAGATCAATTACTTGGAGGTGTTATTGCAGGTCCTGATTCGGGAGATGTAAGTAACGTGTCTGTTCTTGATGTAGATGAAGTGTGGATTTACACAGCGACCTACGCATTAACACAAGATGATGTAGATGCTGGAATGGTCGTGAATACAGCAACTATTGCTGGAAGCGCACCTAACGGAGAACCTGTGGTAGACACATCTGATGATCCGAACGATAACACTAACGTTGATCCTAATACAGATGGTAATCCTGATGACCCAACAATTGTTGATTTCGGATGTATGCCTAATATATCTCTCTTTAAAGAAGATATTGCATTTAGTGGTGACGTTACAAACCCAGTCCCGGGTGATATTATAACGTTCCAATTTACAGCGGTAAACACAGGGAATATCACACTTTTAAATGCGGAAATATTTGACGCGTTGCTAGGTGGTTTCGTTGGTGAATTTGAAGAGATATTTGTTGGACAATCTCTAACAACCACACAGACCTATACTATCACGCAAGATGATATTGATACAGGTTACGTGCTCAATACTGCATTTATTGTTGCAGACCCCGTGGGAGCAGATTGTGATGAAGTAAGAGACGTTTCTCACGATAGAGACTTTGCAACAAGTGGAGTTGATTCTGATGGAGATGGTGATTCTTCTAATGATGTTCTAGTAGATTCTGATGGAGATGGAGATCCCGATAACGATACGGAAGTGTTCTTACAGCAAAATCCAGTGATTGTTATAACTAAAACGTTCGTTTATTTAGACACAAATGGTAATGGCTCTATAGACTTGGGTGATCAATTACAGTATAACTTTGTCGTAGTTAATAACGGAAACGTTACTATTACAGACGTTGTTGTAAATGATCCATTATTAGGTGGTATTGTTGGAGTGATTGATGTACTCACACCTTCTGATACAGGTAATGTAACTGCTACTTATAACTTAACACAGGCGGATATTGATACAGGAAGTGTTACTAATACAGCCACGGCTATAGGTAATGATCCATTTGATAACGATGTTACCTCTACAGATACAGTTGTATTTGATATAGATGATATGGGAGGTATTACTTTAGTAAAAGCAGCCCAGCTACAAGACACGAACAATAGTAACACCGTAGATGTGGGAGATGAAATCTTATATACGTTTACAGTTACTAATACTGGGAATGTAACAGTCACTAATGTTGAAATAAACGATAGTACAATCGGAGTAAGTAACTTACCTATTGTGCCTAGTACATTGCAGCCTGGAGAAAGTGGAATTGCAGTAGCTGAATATGTCCTTACACTAGATGATATCATGGTTGGAATGATTATAAACTCGGCAGAAGCAAGTGCGATAGATGCGATGGGGCAGCCGCTTACGGATGTGTCGGATAGTGCTAATCCTGCAGACGATACTGGAGCGGGAGATGACCCTACGGTAACAATGTTTGAAGTAGCTAATATTTCTTTACAGAAAATGGGAGAATATATTGATACCAACCTCAATAATATAGTAGATCAAGGTGACCGTATTGATTACATGTTTACTGTGACAAATACTGGTAACACACCATTGTTTGACGTAAGTGTCGACGATAGCTTAGTAGAGATAGATGGAGGTCCAATTGATCTCGCAATAGGGGAGACTGACAGTTCTACATTCAGCGCTAGTTACGTTCTTACTAATGAGGATGTGGCCAACGGAAGTGTATTAAACACAGCTACTGTAACTGCAAGAACTGCAAATGGAGCCATTGTAACAGATGTTTCGGATGATCCTACAAACCCTACAGATAATGATGAGAATAATGATGGTGAACCAGATGATCCTACTATTACAGTACTAGATGTAGAACAAGATTTGGAAATATTTAATGAAATTTCTCCAAATGGCGATGGTGTGAATGAAACCTTCGTTATTCAAGGATTACAAAATTATCCTAACAATGTTCTTCGCATTTATAACAGATGGGGTAATGTTGTTTTTGAAGAAGCAAACTATCAAAATAACTTTGACGGTACTTCAAATGGTCGAGCAACCGTTGAGAGAGGTGAGAAGCTGCCAGTAGGTACATATTATTACCTTCTTGACCTTAATGATGGAAGTTCGGGTCGTGCAGGATGGTTATATATAAACAGATAATTTAAGGTGTATAAGCACTAAAAGTAAAAAGTATGAATATAAAGCTTAGAGTATTAATAGTAGGTTTAGTAGGTCTATCCTTCCAGACGCTATTTGCGCAACAAGATCCTCAGTTTACACAATATATGTACAATACGTTGAGTGTAAATCCAGCATATGCTGGATCTAGAGGTCATGCTTCTGCGATTGGGGTGTTGAGATCGCAATGGGTTGGTCTTGATGGAGCTCCTAGAACACAGACTTTTTCCTTAGACACTCCAATTGGTGAACATGTAGGTCTTGGTTTGGCAATAGCAAACGATGAACTTGGTCCCTCTAAGGAAACGTATCTAGATCTTAATTTTTCTTATACGATAATGACTTCAGACACTCGTAAGCTTTCGTTTGGCTTAAAAGGAGGTGGGCGTTTCTTAGATATTGATTTTTCTAAGGGTAATGCTCAAAGTCAAGATGTCCTTTTTCAAAATAATGTGAGTGAATTTTTACCTACTCTAGGAGCAGGTGTCTACTGGCATAATGATCGAAACTATCTTGGATTTTCAATCCCAAATTTATTTACAGATCAAACCTATGATGATATACAGCAAACTGTAGCTGCCGAAAGACTTCACTTATTTATAATAGGAGGTATTGTTACAGATCTTAGTAGTACGACAAAATTTAAACCAGCTTTCCTTGTAAAGAGTGTTACGGGAGCTCCGCTCATTGTGGATTTATCTGCAAATTTTATGTTTTATGAAAAGCTAAGATTAGGGCTTTCTTATAGATGGGATGATTCTGTAAGTGGTCTTGCAGGATTCCAGATAACACCACAGCTACTGGTAGGGTATTCTTATGATTATACTACTACAGAACTACAGCGATTTAATACTGGAAGCCATGAGATTACAATGAGATTTGATCTTATCTCAAAAACAAAGAAAATTAAATCACCTCGTTTCTTTTAAATTATAAATAATGACAAAGAATATTACGATACTTCTGCTACTTTTTTCTGTCTCTCTCTTTGCACAGAAAACATATAAAAACGCAGATAAGCTATTTGAACAAATGCGCTATGTTGAAGCGGCAGCTGTTTATGAGAAAGCAATAGATAGAGGAGATAATTCTATGGTTCTTCTGCAGAAGGCTGGAGATTCATATTACTTCAATACAAATATGGAGGAGGCTTATAAGTGGTATGATCTGCTTGTGAGTCAATATGGAGATGAAGTCGATGCCGAGTATTTATTTAGATTTGCACACTCACTACAGGGTATTGGGGATTATAAAGCGGCAAAAAAGTGGATGAAAGCTTTCGCGAAAGCGTCAACTAAAAATGATAAACGTATTGATGATTATGCTCAGAAAGAACGCACTCTGGCAGATGTGCTAGCGATTCCCGCGCAATTTGAGCTTAAAAACTTGTCAATAAATACAGCGTATTCAGATTTTGGACCTGCATATTATGGAAATAAACTTGTGTACTCATCTGCTGTGGATACGTCTTATTATATCAAAAGAAGGTATCATTGGAACGATCAGCCATTTTTAGATTTTTATATTGGACAAATAAACGCTGCCGAGAATGAAGTAAAAAGAGAGAAAATATTTTCTAAGGTTATAAATACAAAATATCACGAGGCTACAATTGCTTTTACTAATGATGGTAATCGTATTTACTTTACTAGAAATAACTATGATGTAGATTTAAAAAGAGGAGAGGATGGAATTAGCCATCTTAAATTATATACTGCGGTTAGGAATGACAGTCTAGATAGAAAGGACGACTGGAGCGATGTGCATGAACTGCCATTTAATAGTAAGGATTACTCTACGGGTCATCCTACGCTTAGTGAAGATGGTAGTAAACTTTATTTTGTATCAGACATGCCAGGAACAATAGGCGCTACAGATATATTTGTAGTAGATATATTGGGGGATAATACATATTCTACACCTCGAAATCTAGGGCCAAAAGTGAATACATCAGGAAGAGAAATGTTTCCTTTTATTGCAAAGGGAGTGATATACTTTGCTTCGGATGGACATTTAGGTGTTGGTGGATTAGATGTTTTTGAAAGTAATATGGATAATGATTTATTCTCGGACCCTCGTAACCTAGGTAAGCCACTTAACAGTAAGTTGGATGATTTTGGTTTCATTATTAACGAAGAAGGAGAGCAAGGTTTTGTATGTTCAAACAGAGAAGGAGGAGTAGGCGATGATGATATTTATGCAATACAGCGTATTGCTCCTGAAGATGTTTTAAACGATTGTAAACAACTTGTTAAAGGGTATGTGATTAACGCACGTACGCAAGAGCGTATAGCGGATGCTACAGTTTCTTTATATGGGGAGAATGGAGTTAAGCTTTCTGAAACCGTAAGTAAAAGGAATGGAGATTATGTTTTTAATTTTGACCTTGACTGTGCTGAGCAATATGATATAAAAGTGAATAAATTAGGGTACACTCCTAATTCAAAAAATATTGTTACTTCTAGTATCTCATCAGAAACTGTAGTTCCCTTAGATCTTGAAACGCTAAGTGAACTTATTGTGGAAGATGGAGGTCTACTTAAAATTAAGGTTGGAATTATATTCTTTGATCTCAATAAGGACTACATACGTCCAGACGCTGCTATGGAGCTCAATAAGATTGTAACACTGATGTCTCAACAACCATCTATAGAGATTAGAATAGAATCTCATACGGATGCCCGCGCAGATGATAATTATAATATGGAGCTCTCGCAAAGAAGGGCTATATCAACCAAAAATTACTTAATAAGACAAGGAATAGCAAAAGAGAGAATATTGTCTGCTCAAGGCTTTGGAGAAACGCAATTGCTTAATGATTGTTTTAATGGAGTGCAATGCGATGAAGTGCAGCATCAAATTAATAGAAGGTCAGAGTTTATTATAGAGAAAATGTAAGTATTCAAAAACATACTATTAGTTATTATAAAGAAAAGCTCTCAAATAAAATTGAGAGCTTTTTTTATGCTTTGTTAAGAACTAGTATTTTCCAATTTTACAGGTGTTTTTCTAAGTAAAAAACTCAAGATATAGAACAGACTATTTATTTTTTCACAATAATGAGGTGTTTCTATTAAAAAAGTATCAAGGTAGTAAGAAATTACAGCATACTTTCATATACTTGCTATCTCAAAAGATTTCACAATAACGTGAAGTAATTATTTTGTGATAGAATTAGAAGTATTTCATGCGAATTTTAGCGAAAGCACGCTACTTTAGAGATTACATACTAAAATAATTGTAATTAAAATAAGACGATGCTTTTCTATATTTGTTACAGTTAATCTAATTAATTACTATATTTAACCTGTCTCTTATACACATCTGACGCTGCCGACGAAGAGGATAGTGGAGATCT